>Ga0209367_1010598_pt1 | contig 12337 bp, 5 predicted proteins | sample WorMetLIZISLAND2_FD_187412 | JGI IMG/M metagenome (GOLD analysis project Ga0209367, IMG submission 187412) | Marine gutless worms symbiont microbial communities from Max Planck institute for Marine Microbiology, Germany - Olavius geniculatus... ... | reverse complement strand
TAATACTTTTTTGCACAGTTCAATTTCCAGCGGCAATAACAAAGAATATTTAACTGCTGTATACAAATATTGACTTTAGTCACGTAAGAAATTTCTTTCGGAACATTTTGCTGAAAACCACATGACTCTATGATGTACGGTTGCAAAATTATGGTGTCATTAACTTTGTGCGGTTTTTTTTGGACCACCCTGTATAGTTAAATATAGTGCTTGTCAGAGCAGTTATTGAGAGAGTAGTTTTCGTGCTGTTGAGAAAAACGTTATTTCTTGTTGTCGTTGTGGTTAATATTGTTTGCAGTTCATTGAGGTGTGCTGCATATGAAACTCTGGGCATGTGGATGTCAAACATTGGTTCCAGCTGTGGAACAGAGATGTTTGCCGGAGACATCATTCAACATTGTCTAGCTGACTGCAGCACGTCTGCCAACTCACTCAAGGTCTCGTGTCTGCAGCTTTAACAATTAGCAGATATTGACTGTTTCGGCTTCTTGCAGGACATTTTTGATGCTTTGACAAACTGTCGTTGTTATGAACTGATAGTGAGGATAGTTTGTATGTTAGCAATTAACACGAGTTCAGAGTAAGTGCACATAGATAATTTGTGTTGATTTTTTGTTGTTGAGAATTGTAGCGTTTTCTCTGGGCCTTCTTGATTTTCACCAGGGTCAGACTGTAGACTTTGGTCGGACATGTCGAGTGCGTCTAGTTTTGTTTTTTTGTGTGTGTGTTGCAATTTCCACATTTTTGACCTGGTTTTGCTGACCAAGTTACCATTGTATGTTAATAATCTTCGATGGCATTTTTAAAAATTTGAGAATTATAGTACACACTCAGTAAAATTTGAAAAACATTTCAGTAACCAGTTAGTGTTACTGTTTTGGCATGTGTATTAATAATTACTCACACGTCAAGTTACATCTGTGTATTTATTGTGCATTCTGTGTAAAGCTGTCCTTAACGTCAGCAGCCAAACTGCGACAGGCTGAAGCATCAATGAGTGCTCGTGGTCACAAGAAGAAGCGCAAGAAGTCTCAAGCTACTGCAGCGATGGATCTTGCATGCAGTCAGCAGAAGGTTAACCCTCAAGCTGGCAGTGAGCTCTGTGTAGCATCTCTCCAAGGTGTGTCTGTCTGTCTTGATCTTATTTATATTAATTACTGGACCGTTGCTGAAAGAAGGATGGAAGTTATATTTAACTACAACCTCCCTTCTTCAGTGGAACAGTGAATGTCACTTGTGTTTGTCTTTTTATTTGTCTGCAAGATATTCCAGAAGTTATGATTTTAATGACTTTGGTGAAATTTTTGGACATATCAGGCATGTATGGATGTAAGATCAATTAGGTTTTCATGATGATCTGTATAATGATCTGGCACTGGCAGTGAAGTCACAAGAGACGTTTGTGCTCTTTGGTCAGTTGTATTTTTGCTTAATTAGTCACTATGTCATCTCCGATATATTTGTAAGTTCTGTTTGATGTTTTACTGCCCAGTTGTAGGTGCTTGATAGGTGCTCCTATATGACGTTATTCATGTGCTCTAGCATACTGCTAAATAGGCCCAGTAGTAGGTTTGGTTAATGGGTTGACAGTGAAATGTTTTGGTTGCGGATTGTATGACTGTGCATGTGTTGTTGTTGTTATAGTTCTAGTTGATCAGAGTTACATTTCACAGGAGATGTGTCACTTCTATGTGTTTTGTTGTTTTGTTTAGTTCTGAGGAGTTTACTGCTGCACTGTGGACCACACCTCAGAGCAAATCACCTTAGTGTTAGTGTCATGCTGCCTTGTTTCGGATTTTGTATCCTTGTTTTCATTGTCTCTCCATAACAGTCATCTTTTTCTATTTGTGTTCTGACTTCTTGTTTAGATAAATCTAATCAAATCTAATTTTTGAATGTGGTAGAACTGATATATAAATAAAGATTGTATTTTTATCCATACTTTCTGTACTATTTTATAATAAATATAAATATGATTGTTTTTTGCTAATATGTTGTTGCACATAATCCAAACTGATAAAAAAGGTGCAGTTGGATTGTGGCAGTTTGGCTTGAAAACTGTCGTCTTCAGATTGTTAATAAATTTTAATTGTTATTTTTCCGTTTTATTTTTTAATGCTTATTGACTTTGCTATGTTGTGTGATGTTAATATGTGACTATGTTTTAGAGAATCCAGGACCTCTGCCGTGTTCCTGTGACATTATTTCATCATCAGTCAGCCGATGATATTCCATTGCCATATAATGTAGCAATGTGTCGCAAGACTATATACCAACTTCTGTTAACATTATTGACATCTTCTACACTGCAGAAACCGTCTCCGGATCAAGTTTTAGTCAAGACTTTCAGTCTTGGCGTCAATGACCATGATCTTGAGGTTTCATTGTTATAAAATATGTTCTTATATGGTTATTTATTATCTGCTGCAAAAATTTGCATCTCAGAGAGTCTAGTGGTAGATACATTAATTTACTACGGTTTTTTCAGGAGCTAATAAGTCAAATTTCAGACTGGGTGTGTCACTGTTATGTATTTAGTGCAGATTTGTACATGTGCATTTAATTTTTTGCTTTCATGGGTTATTGGCTACAACACTATCATTTTTGATTCTACAAATCACTTGCATGTCATTTTTAACACATACGAAAGTAAAATGCTATTTGTGCAGAATTGTTCACTGATTTGATGGTCAAACTTGCTCGGCGTGTTTTACAATAGTTCACAGTTAGATGTGATGTAATATTACTGAATTACTTTGACTGAAATTTAGGCTTGTGTCTTTACCGCTGTTTGATAGTAATGAGCTGGATTGTGTATTGGACTCTTGTGCATTACGCCAAGATTGTTAGGTTTTTCTATTTTTGTTTCAACTCTACTTTTTGTACCATTTTATAGTGAATATAAATGTAGTTGTTTTTAATTTTAATTATTGTTAGTGAAATTTGCACATAGTCATAAGATCGTTAAATCTTTTTTGTTAAACCCGGTCTCATTCGTTGCATCGTGAAAGTGATAAACCGATAGTCCTATGTTGTAGGTTCGAGCTGTGTGCAGTGAGGCTCTGTGCATCGTGGAGAACATAATTCACCCGCGACTGCCAGTCATCGGCGTCGAGGCACTAAGTCGCTGTATTGCCACTAGTCATCACACACAGGTCAACGCTGCTGTTGCTACTGCTGCTGATGATGATGATGACACTGAGCCATTGCTGTTTGGTCACCAGTTTGATGCTAGCCAGTCAGGTGATCACGGTGAGCTCATTCCAGGTGATGTTGCATGTGAGCAAGTGCATGATTCCAGCACAACTGAATCATGTATTGCACCACTGCCAACAGTTGAATCCAGTGTGAATACTGAGGAAGCTGCTGGCGATGTCATTTGTTTGCCGAATGAAGAAACCACGATGGAAGTTGTGGAGACAATAGCATCAGTTAGAAATGATGATAATGCAACCTCTACAGTCACTGGACAAGAACTGGAAGCGTCTGGTTTGATAGTTTCAGAATCTGCTGCAACAGCGTTTGCCATTTCCCCAACAAGCACGTTGTCCGCTTTGTCTAGAACTGAACGTGATACTGCAAGAGAGAACGAAATGAGTGATGAGTTTAGTGGTGGACTGACGTCCGTGCCCGCATTAGCTGCGGCCGTCCCAGAGTCCAGTGAGTCGAATGTGGTGAAAGATCAACAGCTGGCAGAATCTCCTCAGGTGGCGCAGTTAGCACAACTGTCTTTGCGCAAACGTAAATACAGTACGACGTCTTCTGTCGATGGTGAAGATTCTGGCTCCGAGGCTGGAGAGATCGAGGTATTAAGACACTCATATACTGTTGTAATATTTAGCCAATTCCATAGTATCAGCTGATCTGTAAAAATGCCTTTGTGTAGTGTGCCATGTTTGTATTTTCCTGCATCATCTGTGTTTAATATTAGTTGTTTGTTAATGTAACATGTCAAGATAGATAATGGCTTGTGAGTGTATGTTGTTAATTCTGGTTTTGATTTTGTGACATCTTCTCACTGTTTTTCTCATTTTAGATAGGTCGTTTGTTCATTTTTACGTGCGAAAGCAGCTACTGCTTTCAGCGCGTTTTAGCCATCGCAATTTTGTCTGTCTGTCTGTCCGTCAATGTCAATGTCAAATGTAAATTTATATAGCGCATTAACGTCAAAACCTCTAATGCGTCTGTCTGTCTGTCACATGGGTGGATCAGTCCAAAACGGTGCAAGTTAGGATCACCAAATCTTCACCATCGGCTGTTTGGAAGAATCTAGTTTCGGGAACCGTAAAGCTTTTCCATAAATTCGAAGGGGGTCACCCCGAACGAGGGCGCTAAATGAGAGGGGGGTGGGAAAAATTTGCAGTTTTTGGCCAGTAAGTCGCTGTATCTCAATAACGATGCGAGATAGAGCCTAGGTTACTATTAATCACTAATAGGAAGTCGTACACTGGCTTTTGATTGCCGTCGAATTCAATGACCTTGAACGCTAAAATAGGGGTTTTTATTAATTTTTTGGTGATTTCGGGCTGTGAGACACTTTTCAAGAGCGAATTACGCCGAAAGCAATTGTTATAGACATAGAAAAGCTGCATATGAAATTTTCAGCATTGAATGTGGATTTCGACAGTTCAAGTCTCGATTTTCTAGATTCAAGGAAACCTGCGCACGAGGGCATCAAAGAGCGGTACCCCCGTAAAAGTTGTGACGAAATGGCTGGAGATAGACTGACTGTGTGCGAACACGAACTGCTATGGGCTTTCGCACGTCTCATGAGCATTAGCTCAAATTTCTTGTTTTATTACATCTTGTATTTTGTTTTTATTGTAATTTGTTTTGTGCTGCGTTTTGGCATACCGGACTTTTGCTGGTAATAAATGGTTAGACTGATGAATGTGACGATTGGTCATTTATTCACTGATAATTTTATTGGCTGCTGCTTGTTATGTTTTCAGCCGGAGGTGCTTGAACTGATGATACAAAGTTTTGTCTACAAAGAGCCACATTGATCGACAGCCTCGTCATTGGTTTTTTACTTGTTTATCTGGCTACTCATTCCATATCATTGACTGACAGACTGACTAGCTGTGGCAACACAATACGTACATTACTAGTGTATACATTGCGTCACTGCTGGTCGATGTGTTTTTATGCCCACTCGACATTTGTCAGATTATTTAATAAGTAGAAATACGTTCTGTGGAACAAGTTATCTGTCCCGTTGCTGCTCTATAGGGACCTACCCACTGCTCGCTTGCTAGTTAACATTTTTAAAGCCACTGTTGGTCACAGCGACCTCAGTCTTAAAATTTTACGATTTGGGTCACGTGACATTGTCATTCGTATGGCACTAACACTTTAAGGTTTCCTAGTGGTGTTGATGTTCCATTTTCAACATTAAAAAGCTTTATGTGGCATTTCTGTTTGTTGGCGTTTGTATTTCATTGGAGTTCGTAATTGGTGCAAATTAACGTTGTTTGAACATTTGTAGTTTACAAATTATGTTAAAAAGGCATGCCACCAGTAGGCCTAATGTGCTACTTTCTGGATTATTAGAGCAGGTTTTGGCTGGTTGTCTAAGTGTAGACAGTGTGAACAGGTCATAAGCAAGTCAGTCATGTCCGTTTGGCACAGTTTTTGTTCCTACAGTAGTACCGACATTTTATGCACCAGTAGAGGCCACGTGTCTTAAGTCGGGGGCGTCATTTATTTAAGGGAGAACTAGGGGGTCTACTGACTTCACCCCCAAGGATTTGTGATTTTAATTTTTTTAACTGAGTAAATGACTGACGCCAAACTTTTGGTCCCCGACTGACCTTTACTGTGCAAACTGCACGAAATTTGGTCAGTTGATTCTCAGGAAAGTCATTCAAATTGTTACTACGAGATGTCACATTTTCAGGCTGAAATGCATTAAATTCGATTTTGGTTGGGGCTCCACTCTAGACCGCGCTGGGGGAGCTTACAGCGCTCCCCCACGCCCTTTGCTGGATTCAACTGGCCCTGCTTCTAAGTGTAGAAAAGTAGATAGAAAGACGAAGAGCAACGGAAGGGCAAAAGGGGTATGGGCTGCTGGGGAGAGGAGGGGAAAACGAAGGGGAAGAGAGTGAGATCTCTCCCAATGATTTACTGAAATGACGACACTGAGTTAACATTTTAGTTCTGTTGCCTGAGGTTTTTGGGGATATACAGAACACGGCTTTTGACAGTCTAAAATCTCGAGATGATTGCCTTTATTTGCTTTGTACAATTAGAAATACAGATGCCAAAGTTTTGTATTGTTATTACTGGTACTTTTAAATTGCCAAAGAGAGAATTTGGTTAAGTCGGTTGAAGTGAAACAGGGCCTGGTTCATTTTTTGCTAAGGCGCCCCACCTAATCAATATGGCCCTGTTATTACAAATGTCACTGTCGGCTGGTGTGGCGGTGCAGATAACAGTTGTCAAATGACGACGATGCACCAGCTAAAGTATGTGCGATGATGTCAACGTCGCATCGTGCCGTCTAATCGACCTGACCCAATGGTGTGGAACGTAGCGTATCGGTACGGGTACTTAATAGGCTGTCTGTGCTGTTCGATAAGTATAGGCCTAAACATATAGTTAACGGCACTCATTGGGACCTAGAAACTCTGCCTCGGTCAGCCAAACAGAAAAAAAACGAAAAAGAACTAAACAAAAAATACTCGTAAAACGGATGATCACACGAAACCGTGGAAAGTAGGGTAGGTACGGGCGTAAGGCTTACAGACACGTACTGTATGATGCCATGCTGGAATGATTGTATAATGCGAAAAATCGCAACAGGTTTAATAAATCGCCTGAAGCAAAGAGTTACAACAATTCAGAAAAACAGTAGGGGACGTGTTTTACAGAGCATGACAATGGCATTGCATCGCCACTACACTACAATAATGTGTATGTCTAAGTTTTTTTGGCCTAATTATTTTGCGGACGTAACGATGATACTGAACAACCAATACTGTGTCCCAAAAAAACATCCCCGACATTTTCGACTGTAACGTGAAGAAGGATTATCGGATTTTAATAATTTTTGGTACGAATATTTCTGAGACAACTTGTCGTCGAGTGACAATTTAATTTCCCATCTCGCTCAACATCTGTTTCTACACTACCTGGGGAAAATAGAACAGACAAAATATCGCTTTTTTATTCAATGCGACATGATTGCTTAATTAACATAACGCGTAAAACACATTTTGTTCACATTTCTGACACTGTGGCTGACATTTCATTTAGTTATCCATTTTTAAACTGCCTACAGTAAAACTGCTTGAAGTGTTGGCCCACTGTGACACTTGTACACTGGCCCACTTAACAGCTGCAGTATCGATAATGTTCTGCTCCTGACCAATACAGGCTCTACCAGTCACTTCTTGACGTTACAGACAATCTTAAACTTTTTCTGGTAGACACACTGCTGCAAGAAAGTCAAACCTTGTAATAGACCTGCTGTTGGGGCCCACAAATTAGGACAGATAGAATTTATTGACGTTTTTCCATTCAGTTTAACACGTATTATGCCTGGTTTGCTTTCCCCAGGTAGTGCAAATACAGACGTTGGGTGAGGTAAAAACTAAAACACTTATTTCATAGCCAGTTGTGTCATAAATATTTCTGCCAATTATTATTAAAATCTGCTAATTTTTATTTAAGGTACGATCGATAATGTTGGGGATATTTTTTTCAGGTTTTCTGTTTATTTTAATGCATATTTTTGTTGACCTGCTTTCCCTAGGTAGTGCAGAAGCATACATTAGGTGAGGTGGAAAACTGAACGGTAATTTGATGGCAAGTTGTGTCAGGAATATTTGTGCCAAAAAATTATTAAAATTTGATAATTGGTTTTCAAGATACAGTTGGAAATGTAGGAGATGTTTTTTTGGGACACAGTGTAGAGTTGAGTTGCCGTGAGTTGAGCCTACCTGTCGAATGCACTGCAGCCGGTCGTTGGTCTGCTGAATGTGTACTTCCATCTCGTTGACGCTGTTGTCGATCATACCCACGTTAGTCCACTGTGCCAGAGCAGCCATACTGCGCGTCGTCTCGATCGATCACATTTTCCCGCCAAATCCAAAGTCCCAACGACCTATACCGTGTCACGCAAAGCATCACAACAATTTACGAAAGGAATCCCTATTAAGTATAGGTTTCAACACGGTTTAAAGCGTATTATGTGAGTGTAACAAGGCGTGCACGATACACTGTAGTCTGTAGACCGTGTTGAAACGTATTTATTTCTTGGCCGTGAGCAGCGGCCAGTTTTGCCTGAGAATAGGTGCAAATGTAGAACGTACGCATTCTCAGACTGTCGAAGCAAATAACAGCTGCATCGCGCCGTGTGCTTGCGACAGCACGGCTGCCTCGTAATATTTCTTTTTCCTTGCATTCTGTTTATTCTTATAAGCCAGAATAATGCACATACCAGACAATACTTAAGTTTAGCATTATTATTAATAAGCCTACTGATTGATTTTAAACCTAGCTGAGTATGGCATTAACGTACTTTGATTTTGATATTAGCGCGATATTCTGCGACCACTCCAGCTTCAATCATTGGAGCATCCATTGACTATAGTGAATGGCTTTCATAATTTTTTTCAAAGCAAAGTCTAAACAGTTAATTTGTTGAATACTAAAACAATGCGGGCATGAAATATCAGCGACATGTGCCGGTAAATACCAAAAATGCGGGATTCACGAGCAGTCAATGACGCGTGAGGGCAAATTGCGACACATCAAGTGGCCGAAAACGAAGCTGAATGAACAAGGCGACAGGCGGCGACGACGAGAAGAGAAAATAAGATTGAAAATATCTAAGAAACGACAGACGGACCGAGGATCCGATAGGACTAGGCTTACAGGCGCGGGCGTCATCGCTGGGATGTAGTGATCCGGGATTGAGAAATTTGTAATCCGGGGGATCCCGGGATCCTGTTTCGGGATTAGGCTTACAGATTGGTCGTTATTTTGGTATCTACAATACATTTATTTCATGCATAAGATGTGTTAGACTAGTACGGAAGGTATGTCAAAACGGTGTAAAAAGTGCCTGTGACTGTCAAAATACAAATTATAGAGCACGACAAGTAGTAGTACTTTAGCGCGCATAAATTATTTTATTCATTAGACGTCTAAAAATTGTTATTTTTTAGCATTTAACGCTCGAAAAAAATGCGATTTCAACGAATTTTTGTAATCCCGAAATCCCGGGATTGGGACTTCGCCGGGATTGCAATCTCTACTGGGATGGATCGACTAATCGGAGTGAGGCAGCAGCTAGCTGTGATGCCGGGTTAACACAATAGCAGCAGCAGCAGCAGCAGAAACCGTAGGCCAGAAACAGCGCAGTGTGCTTGCTAGCCAGCGACAGACTGCCGCTGAGACATCACCAGCTGAAAAATAGCCAGATAAGAAAAAAGTAATTTATAAACAAAATCAAAATCGGAAATTTGCAGCTCTCTGTCGAAAGATCAAAACTTTCTGCCCCTTCCGTTTTTTAACTCACGACACGCTAGCTTACACAAATAAAATAAAATAAAATTTGGTCTAATCGTTGATACGTTTTCAAAGTAAAATAATTAACAGTTAGCCTACGTTCCTGGAAAATTATAGTATCGAGAAATGACGAATAATGCGCCAATTTGCGCCGGATGCTTAACAGTCAATCGGCAATGTTCGTTGTGCAGGCGGAATATCTGGAGTGCGAAATAGTGGGTGAGTAATAGTTCAACGAACGGTCATCAAAAGATCACTGACCATAGGCTACTGCCGCTGAAGCTGACGCTCTTAGCGACAGAAGCGCCAATCCGGAGATATTTTCGTAATGAGAACAAAAACGAAAACGAAAACTATTCACGGCAGAACGAACGAAAACAAGATGGCTCAAATACAAATTAATTAAGCAATTTGTAATGCAGCAGTCACAGCGAAAACAAATTGAGACGTTCGTGATACGAAGCTCTGAAGGCATCAGCAAAACACGCCACGCACTGCCGAAACAATTTCGTAGCACAAAGGGGTTGCAAAATGTCAGTTTAAAAATGCAAACAAGTCGAATTCAGCATCTTTTTGAAACGCGTTTTCTAGAAACGGAAATGATAAAAAATTATATTATTTAAAATATTCAAAACAGAAACCAAAAATTGTCATGCTCAACTAATTCAGTTATTAATCGCCTCTCCGTGAGTGGACTAAGTAATTGTGTTTTTCTTTTTTTTCCTTCCGTTGCTACATTGTATATTTGTACTCTATCACTGTCTCCGTCCTGTTTATTGGCGAATAAAGATTTACAAAATTAGGTTTATTGTAGAGCTGTCAAATTAACGCGTTAGGCCTAACTTAACGCGTTAACGCGTTATTTAATTAACGCGCGTTAAAAAAAATTAATGCACATACGTATTTACTGAATTCTGTGAAGCAGGAGTTCCAATATTCCATTAAACCGCGGTTATTTGACGACTGAATAATGTTCAAGTAATTAGAAATTGTTTTGTTGCCGTTCCATCACTACTGCCACGGTTCTGTGACACAGCCATGAATTCGTGGGGCTTCATTCCTGTCACCCTCTCGATGTAGTCTACGTTCAATATCAGCAATATTAATTATGCGTTATTAACGCGTTAACGCATGCGTTAACAAAATGAACGTTTCGACAGCTCTAGTTAATTGAGAACGAAAATATCTCCGGATGGAATTCAGTCGTCACATGATAGCTGCTGCTGCGCCGGCGGCCATGACATTTCCGGTGAATGTCGACATTAGCGCCGCCTAGCGACTGACTGGCGAACGACGCCGGAAACTGCCGACGAGGAGTATAATGCATTTTGAGCACCGTTAGTACTGTAGGGGCCGTCCGCCAGGTTATATTGATCAGTGTAATAGCGGTGAGTCGTCTAGGGACACATTTCCAGCGCTGCGACTTGACCGTACGTCAACAGTCGGTCACTATGTCCGACGAGGGTCCATCTAGACCAACGACGAGCCGGGATCAATACCCTCCCTACTGGAGCTCCCTCCTCTCCTCCGCCAAACACCCCCTTCTCCTTCTCCCCTCCCACTAGCTCAGTGGAGACCGGGCATATTACCGTACATCGGTCGAGACGAGACGATCGAGTGCGGCGACTGACTGCCATCCCGCCCGCCTACAGAGTCCAATATCCATCACGACAACGGCTAGTCCTCGAGTAGACCAACTACTTGCTAGTTGCTATAAAACACAGGACAGATCAGACCTCATTGTCAGACCGACCGACCGACGCCGCTCGGCCACTGTTGCTATAGTTTGAACTTTGAACAAACCGGGGCTGCAAAATTGGTTGGAAAAAATCTAGGCTTTGGGCTTTTTGAAAACCCCCAAAAGTTTAATTTTTACGTTTGTAGATTTTCTTATTTGTTGTGCAACATACAATGCAAGTCACAAATTTAATTTCGTATTCGTTCGTGAGATTTGAGTTTTGACGTCACGTTATTCGCTCAACAAAAACGATGTGACACAGAGTATTGTGTCCCATTTTTTGTACACAAAAACGTTCTAGAAACCCTTTACAACTTTTTAGAACATTTCAAACTTTAAACGTCTGAAGATCTAAAAACCTAAAAAAAGTTTTTTCCTAAAAAACCCCGTAAAATCAACTGTCAGCCAGCTACTTAAGTATTTGATCCTTGCTGATCTCGACTTTTGACCTTTTCTGACTTTGAAGTATTATCGCCAGTTTTGGCACAATTTGTAATCAATTTATATAACTTATTATATAATTTATTAGGACTAGTATGTTTTTATTGTCTTAAGCTACCGGCTTATGTGCTAAAAACTGATAGCTCAAACCAATAAAAATATATTTTTGACACTTAATTTTACGTTGATCAAACTTGGTACTGTGAAAAATCCGTAGTGATCGATAGGCGGATAAACACGGTCTTTAATTAATAATAATGCATGGTGTATTATAACGGCAATACATCGTGTCGGTCAACGGGGCCGCACTCTTCCTGTTCCTAGCGTAAGCTTGCGAAATGGACTGAGATTGGCCAAGCGCGCGAACGGTATTGATCCATAATGATATCGGTACTGTTAATACGACGAGAGTCGACGAAGTTAATTAACGATTGAATGATTAGACAGTAAGTAAGCCAATGAACGGAATATTTCAATCTATAGGACGCTCGTCGTCCATTGTGCTTTGCGGCTAATGGGGTGTTTACACAGCAAACGTCCAGCAAACTTCCATCAAATGTATTCAAAATACACGTGTTAATGCTGGACGTATAGTTTATATAACTCCCGACTGGAGCCCCCCTCTCCCCCGCCAAACACCCC
>Ga0209367_1010596_pt1 | contig 12338 bp, 9 predicted proteins | sample WorMetLIZISLAND2_FD_187412 | JGI IMG/M metagenome (GOLD analysis project Ga0209367, IMG submission 187412) | Marine gutless worms symbiont microbial communities from Max Planck institute for Marine Microbiology, Germany - Olavius geniculatus... ... | reverse complement strand
TAATCTTATGACATCTTAAATATCAAGTTATGATAATTTTATGACATGTCTTACGACATGTCTTACGACAATGTTTGTGAATCGGGCTCCAGCTACATAAGTTCTTGCATGATTAATGCTAACAAAAGACTGAAATGTGCAGCTCAACAGCAGCTAAAAATAGTATCAAAAAGAAGTTGTGACAGAACGTACAGTTCATGAGTCCCATCTTTGACAGGCCAAAGTCGGTAAGCTTGATGTGCCCCATCAGAGTGATCAAAAGACTGCAACCAAAGAACACATAAACTGTAAGCAACAATACACCAACTATAGTATCCAATGTATGACACAGAATGTAAACACAGAAGACAAACTCATCACTACCAAATGCCATCAGCTAGTAGACCAGTTCAGCACTCTTACAGTGATCACACAACTTGTGTAAATCCTATAATAAACAAGTTCATCAAGCCTTGCTCAAAGCTAAGCACTGCCCGCAGGTAGCGCCAGTCGCTTCCGCAAGCAGTAATAAAGTGGCGTCATCAAGTGAATGACATTTAGTGAATCCAGTCAAACTAATTCAGGCAGTATCATACATGCAGGAAAACACAAAAAACCCACGTGACCTTGGTCACAACAAAAAAACCCATGTGACCTTGACCTTTGACCTTTGAGCCTTAAACTCAATAGGGTTCTGAAGATTGTTGAGGTATACGTTTAAGCACAATTTCTGTTAATCTAAGTGCAGCGGTTCCTGAGTTATCGTAGTGGCAAGAAAAAAACTTAGCGACGACGCTGAAAACAATACTGCCATCACTTCTGTAGACAGTAATAAATAAATAAATAAATGAATAAAAACACAGACATACTTGTCAGGTTTGAGGTCACGGTGCACAATGCCATAGTTGTGCAGATACTCCAGCGCTAGAACAGTCTCCGCAAAATACATCCTACACATCAAGACAATAAGCCTGACTGTAAAACTGATCACTGCTCTCCATAAAATATACAACAGTTACAAGTATTGAACACAATAGTAGGCACTGCAGATGATGTATTTGACCAGGGCATTATTTAGACACTGCAAAAATGGCTTTAAGCTAAGATTTTGGATTCTATCTGATTGTGGTAACAGAAGTACGCACGTTTCTGGCAATAACTGTTGTGTAAATGGTAAATTTTTCCACATCTGCCACACAGTTGTAAAAAAGTCCATAAAGCTCTTTCAGCAACGTGATTTCTGTTGGCAAAACAATGTTCCACAACGCTCAACCAGATGTGTCAAAACACTACTCTAAAGGCAATTTCTTAAATAAAAGCAAATATAAAAAAATTGACGACACAATAAGTGATAAAATTTTACAAAGGTGAATCCGAGATCGCGAAATAACTGCATCTGGTTAGCTGCTTGTTAGTTGCTGACCTCGCTAGATCAAATGAAAGTGGTCCACCGATGTTTTTCAACAACGTCCCGCAGTCGCCTCCCTCGACATATTCCAGCAACATACACAGATGCTTCTGTAAACAACAGCAAAAATGGGCTTTAAACCAGACAAAAGACATGACTGGCAAAGCAAGATATTGGCGCTTCTGTACTTACATTGTGTGACTGCTGCAACTGGGATATAAAACAAGTAATTTGAGCAAAACTCATGTGACGCGCGACAGCAGCAGTCCTGCCACTTTGGCAATCAGCAATAAGATATTAATGCATCTTAAAAAGTACTTAAATTTGAGGCCTCCGTACAGAAGACTCCTAGAATTCAAAAGATGAAAACTTAGATTCTTAAAAATGTACGTTCTATGATAAAAACATCAAAAGCAGGTTATCCATGTCTATCTCCAGCCATTTCGGTGCAATTCACTCTTAAAATGTGTGTCGCAGCTGGAAATCGCAAAAAGTTCACTAAAACCCCTTTTTTGAAGGTTCAAGGTCATTCAAGGTCATCAACGTTGACACGAATAAAAAGCTTGTCACCAGTGCTTGTTATGATAGGCAGCATATCTGTGCCTATCTGCAATCGTTTTCACGCTACACAAGATAATTGCAGTAAAATAACCACTTTTTAACGGGGTAACCGTCTTCGACGCCCGACTGTGCTGGCGTCCTTGAATGTAGGGTGTCGGGACTTGGACTGCTAAAATCTACGTTTAATGCTGAAAATTTCTTATGCAGATTTTCTTGGTCTATCTCCAGCCATTTCGTCGCAATTCAGTGCTGAAATGTGTGCTGCAGCCAAAAATTGCGAAAAATTCACTAAAAACCCATTTTGGGGGTTCAAGGTCTGGTGCAGTACTGGTACAGAGCAGAAGCCATTCTTGTTACCCTGTCACCAGTATGGAAGCTGTTTATTATTAATGTAACAAATGCAATAAATAACAGCTGAAGATTACATATCTTCGGAATCAGCATTGTCCTTTTTTGAATAGCCTTGACGTCAACAATTCTACAACTAAACGTTGTATACTAACGGATTTGTATAACTTATTAAGGCACCGACCTTGGTTTCAAAGCTGCAGTAGAAGCTGACGACAAACGGATTGTCGGTGAAAGTGAGGATGTCTCGTTCGGCGTAGACCTGGTCGACCTGATTGCGAAGCACGAGGTTGTTCTTGAGAAGCTTCTTCATTGCAAACACTTGCCGTAACTCTTTGTGACGTACCAGATACACAGCACTACAACACACACAGTGTCACATACACAATGTCATACATACTGCAGCTGTAGACTGTTCTGCATCAACTGACTACTTGGCCAGAGCTATTCTATTCTACAACTAGAAATACGTTCTATGGAATGAGGTATCTGTCCAATTGCCACGCTATATAGCCTAGCAGTAGCAGCTGCCTATAAGGGAGGTGGGCGCAAACAGGGCGCAATTATCTTTCATGGGGGACGAGTTGTAGTCAATTTTGTCCCAAAATTCGTTGCCATGGCAACAGGGGTTGGCAGGGGATAAATTTAAATGACACGATCAGATAGCCTGGGCCTGAAAATAGGGGGTAAATGCAAACAGTGTGCAATTATCTATTACGGGGACAGATTTATACAGCTTTGAAATCTCCATTGGCTGTAATGCAAAATTTTGCAACTTTTGAATGATTCCTATGGCAACAGGGGTTGTTAGAGAGTAAATTTAAATTACACTGTTAGATTGCCCAACACCAAAAATAGGGGGGTTGGTAAACACAGTGTGCAATTATCTTTTATAGGGACCAAGTTACATCGCTTTGAAGTCCCCATAGGCCGTAATGCAAATTTTTTTAAAATTGGGGTAAAATAGGGGAAGGAGTTATCAGATTTTTATCCAAACAAACTTGATTTTACTTTTCGGGCCACGAATCACTGTGCAAAATTTCATCAAAATGGAATCAAAATTGCGGCCGCAGGAGTGTTTACAGACAGACTGACAGAAAGACAGACAGAGACAAGTGATTTTATAATCTGTCCCATGCTATGCTATAGCAATGGGACAGATAATAACAAAAAAACCACCAACTTATTGCCTAAACCACTCAGAAAACTACAGCATTTAGTTATACAAATTGTGACAAAAAAAGGCAAAATTCAACAACAACAGGCTATAAAAAACGTGGCACTTTACTTTTGTCCATATCTTCGCCAATTAATGACTGATTTTCAAAATTCTTTCACTGACACACTCTGCGAACAATTTGCATCAATGTGATTATTATATATCCCACAATGCCGTAAATTCATCTCTACACTACCTTGTAAAATATGAATGAAATATGCATGTATAACGATAACAACAAACAAACATTTTGGCAAAATTGAAAAAAAACACTTCAGACCAATATTGCAGTGAATGGTCTGTATAACACTAGACTCTGTGGGTCCAACACAGTCTAGTGTCATACGAATCATTCATCGCAATGTTGGTCTAAAAACATTTTTCATTCACCTAAAGTTTTGTTATTATCATTAGTTTTTGCTTACATTTATATTTCACAATGTAGTGTAAAGATGCATTTACGATGTGATGGGATATATAATAATCGCACTATTGCAATTGTCCGCAGAGTGTACCAGTGAAAAAATTTTTTAAATTGGTCAATAATTGGTGAAGATATGGACAAAAGTAAAGTCCCACGTTTTTTATGGCCCACGGTGTATAATAGCCACTGCAGCTAATTTGAAGAAGAACCACGAGGCAGCAACCAATCTTCAAACCAACCAAACAAAAACCTTGTCAAATATGAACAATTTTGCTTTAAACACAAAATATGCAGTAACACCATGAAAAGTGGCACTGGTCGAGTTTCAAGAATATGCATTACAGAATCATTTTACAATTACCATAGTCATTCTGAAACGAATGTAAACTATCAAAAGCATTCAAAAATCACTCATAATTAACGATCGCAAATTTTACATATCTTGCAAAACCGACCGAAATCTAATGCCAGCACTAGCGCTAATGGTGTTACTATAGCTCCATATCATTAACATAAGCTGTCTGGCTGGCATACCCATAAGCTCCGTTGCTGATCAACTTGATAGTCTCAAAGTCGTCCTCGCAAGGCTGCCTCTTCTGCATCAGTAGTCGAGTCTTGGACTGCTTGTCCGCCAGCTGAGCGCATTGACTCTGTCAAATACAACATCAGCTTGTAGCTAATTCTTTTTTGCAGGTTCGACTCCCGGCTAGGTCACTACCATATGGTTACAACTTAAACTGATGAATGTATACGAGTAAGTAAACCATCTAGGTACAACCAACAAAGGAAAAGTAATTTGGAGAACTGACTTACTCATTTTTTGGACCAACAATCTAACTAACTCAGCAGCATAATCTGCAGCCACAGGATCAATAAACATACATACACATTAAAGACTCAAAATGTTGAGAAATGCTGCTGCTAACCTCAGAAGATTCATCAGTATCTGGAGTTTCTGGTCTGCCGCTGTCCATACTTCCACTGTCACCCACGTCTACATCAACAACAACCTTATCAGTGTCTAATGTAAACGTAAACTTCTGCACACTTTAATGATGCATAAACTTGTCACATTAATATTGTGCCATGCAAGAACATTTCTCAAAGTAACTTACCAGATGATAGATCTTATTGGCAGTTTCTGTGATGATGCTAAGACACCAAAGAATTTGAAAACAGCAGTTAATAAACATGACACACGCGTGTAAGCTTAAAGTAATCTATTAACTCTTAAAACAAGCTGTTTAAACAGTACAGAGATAAAACAAAGCTTTGATATCGACTAATAAGATGCATGTCAGACATATACAGGGTGTGCCAAAAAATGATCCAACCTGTTTTTGTTAGAACTTTGTCAAATCTCCACCAAATTTGATAATTTTTGGCACACAGATAGCAAAGACGATAAAATTATGTAGCGTACACTCACTGTCCACCTCACATAATTTATGTCAATGCACTACCGTGCAAACACAGATGCTCCAAATTGTTGCATTACACAATGACTATCAGTATCGGGTTGAACTCTTTGTTATTATCAATCTGACAGAGACAGCCATGTGATGTAATAATTTTGTGGTATTAAATATTTTATGCTAAAAATAGCAGACAACACAATAGCAGACTTATGAGCTTAAAACACATTTTGTCCATGAATGAGTGCTGTGCATTTTGATCAGCTGATCGTTAATGCTGCTATCAGATGTGGTGTCACATCTAAGCCATTGTGTACACTTTGGGCATAAATTCTGATAATTTGGAAGCAAGTTGTCACACAAACTTATAATTCCGCTGAACAAATCACATTTTAGTTTATTGTGTGCTTAATTAAATCATTAGAACTTTTATGGAGACAAAAACTGAGCATTATGCAACAATTTGGAGAATCTGCATTTTACACGATAGTGCGTTGACATAAACTACGTGAGGTGGACAGTGAGCGTACCTTACATATTTCCATCATCTGGGCTATCCATGCAATGTTAGTTGGAGCATTTTTATCTCTAAGCTTGCAAACCACCTGTCACTTCTCAAGTTACATAAACAGCCAATGCTGTACAAAATTACCAATTGGGATCTCTCTGTTGAGACCGAGCTTGGTGACAATGTACTGAGGAATATCGGTCTTGATGGTCTGCTTGACTTGACCCTCCGCAGCCTCCAGAAGCCGATAGAACTCCTCCGGGTCAAACTCCTACATACACAGAGTACCCCGGTAACACATGATAATAATAATTCACTGAACAAAATCCACCATCATCTAATGGTCAACTGCGATTTGTCGGGATATAGTCATATGCTGCTCAGATGTCAAGGAAGATCACGACATCAAATAATAAACAGAACCGAGTATCGTTGCGGATTGTATTTAATGTGCAAAAGACAGAAGCATGTGAAGATCCTTGAAGTCTGTAACGGTGACCTCCAATTCTCAGACATGTAAGTCAAAGGAGAGGCAAACAGCTGTTCTTTCATGGAAATTTTGGGCTTTTCGTGAAGTTTTTTTCATTCAACTTAATAGCAAGCATGACACAACTGATAATTAGGTGAATCAATGCAACGAACCAGGCACTCGAGCAGACGAGCAGGTCTTGAAACAATCATCAGAAGGTTCTTTATCAGCTGTGCAATGTGCTCCAGCAACATCGGTGAACGCTCCTGGACCTGAGCACAAATACAATAACAGATATATTAACAGTTATTACTACCATTTTCGGTGAACCACTGTACTTTTTTTAGAATTAATCAACAGTAGGCTAGCACTGGTAGGTCCATGACAGAAACTATTTTAAGACTACCGGCTACTGCAGCATGCTTTTACAAGGCTGGTTTAAGTATACTTAACCTCTAATAGCCTTGATCTTACCGATCTTCTTATCAATTCTTCTTAACACGAAAATTACTACATGCTCTAACCATTTATAGTACTAAATATTGTGCTGATACGCTATGAAGATACCCACTCAGTGACTGTTGCTACATGCCACAAATATATCTCAACAAACACACCATGCTCAATATGATTATAACTGTTTATTATTAATATAGATTTCATCAATTACATAGAAATGTGCAAGTGAATCAAGAAATGCATATTGTAAAGCATATTTTCCAGGTCAAACTGCATTATAGGTCCGTGGACACCAAAATTAACATATACATTTTATCCATTTTCCTGAAAGTGCAAAATTTTCTGATAACTTTGACAGTAATATCGGCGCCCAGCGTTTTGTCAACACAGAAAAATTTACCTTTGAAGTCAATGATCTATGAAAACGACGTAGAAAACGCTCCGCCATGATGGCCCATGGTGACGTCATGAGTTTAGCCCATAGACGACATAAATAATAATGGCCTGGCCTAGAATGATGACGTCGTCAGCTAAGCCATTAACATTCCTGATCTATATGGGCTAGGGTCATGACGTCACCGCGGGCACTGATAGATTAGAATATTTCGCATAACGTAACATAATGCCACATTTCGTTTAAAATCACACATTAATTTCATATATTTATGAAGCTCAAATTGACATATTATATATGCGACGTTAAATATCTAATTTAAATCTACAGAAATTGCGCGAGTGAGTTTGACCGTGGCCATGGACCTTTAAATTGCAACATTTAGCAGTTGTCATCTTTATGCTAAGTGGCATCACTGGTTAAACAAGAAAAGCCCAGCTAATGCAAAGGGGAACGCGCAACAGTGGTGCATGTTTGAAAGCCCAGTAAAACAAAATCTAAGTTTAACCATCCTAGCAACAATGTTTCTTTTACAGTCGCCAAAAGGCGCCAGACGACCGGCGGCTAATTATCTATAGTGTTTTACTTGTACTCACCAGAAAAGGGTGACCTGTCTCACTCTGCCAATGCCGTATCAGCTAGAAATCGCAAATTTTCCCTACCCCCTAATTTAGCGCCCTCGTTTGGGGTGACCCTTTTCAAATTCATGGAAAATCTTTATGGTTCCTGAAACTAGAGTCTTCCAGGCATCCAATGATGAAGATTTGGTGATCCTAGCTTGCACCGTTTTTGACTGATCCACCTGTGTGACAGAGAGATGAACGGACAGACAGACAGAATTGCGATGGCTAAGACACGCTACAGCAGTAGCTGCTGTTGTGCGTAAAAAGTAGGCTGGGCAAGAACGTGCAATTTTCCGACAGACGTGGAATATTTACAACAGATGAGATTATAAATGCTTAAAATTCAAAGTGCCCCTAAAATTTCTCCTAAATTGAGTTTTTCGCCCCCAAATTTTTCATTTTTGACAAAACAAGAAAATTTTTTGACAACTTATTGCCAGCCAAAAATTTAGCATGGGCAGCTGCCCCCCCCCCCAATCCGACCGCCCTTCTGTCATAATGCAGTGATTACGACTGACCAATGATGTCAAAGTAAAAACTGATCAGAGTACCTGATGCTGCTGCAATGTTCACCTATCCTCCATCATTCTCAAATAAAATCCAGCAATTAAGAAGGAAAACCCAGGAGAATGCCCATACATCCTGCAAGGGTTGTTCAAGATTAAATCGCAATAATTCCTTAAGGAAAACATTTAGCAGCTGTTTTCCTCATACCTGACCAACAATGTTAAAAAACTAAATGCAAAATTGATCAAAGTGGCAGCGTTCAGCTGCTGCAACTTTCAACAATTTCTAAACTGAAAGTCCAGTGACAGCAAAACAAGAACTCGACAGAGAATGCCCATACATCATGCAGGAGCTGTTCCAGATTGTCCGAGAGTTCGACGAAGTACGACGTCGAGATGTGCTTGGAGACGGACTTGGTCAGGCAGTCACGAGCCAGTTCCACGACTTGGTGCTGGACGAACCTCGCTGCACCATCCAACTCCGTGTCCACTTCCTCCCGCAGCTGGTTGCTCTCGATGAACTGCGACAGCCGCTCCTCCATCTGCTCTACCGCCTAAAGACAATTACACCGACAGGACTTACGACCGTCGGGCGTTTTCTGTTGCCAGACCAACTGTCCGGAACGCATTGCCTGACGACCTACGTGACCCAGAATGTTCTGCATGACATTTTCAGACAGTCGCTAAAAACGTTTTTGTTCTCACAGTACTAGTGCATACAGTGCATTAGAGGATTATAAGGATAATCTGCTATATAAATTTACATATGACATTGACACTGACACTGACTGCAGACAGCATTCGGCAATAATAAACGGACACGGCGACAAATACTGATCGACCAATCATTCGATTAATCGCTCGATCAAGCGATTAATCGAATGATTGATCGATCAGTATTTCTCTTTGTTGTGTCCGTTTATTATCGCCGAATGCTGTCTGCAGTCAGTGTAATTGTGCTCTTTGTTGTTATTAGAAGATGCTCTACAGATTTGCAGATTGAATGATGGATCGATGAGTTCATTGATTGAGTTGATCAATCAATGAACTGATCGATCCATGCAAATCTGTTGAGCATCTTCTAAACAAAGAGATGGTGGTTACAAGCCAAGTCTTAAGATGTGACTCGAAGCACTGTCTACTAGTACTAATGTCAGTATTCTTCAAATCAGATGGGAGGCCGTCGACACGGTGCTGATGAGCGGAAGTTGCAAATTTTTTTTAAATACGACACAAATGTGTCCGAGAGAAAAACGTACCGCAACCAAATGTTGCTACCAACAGCCCGTGAACTCAACCATTTCTGCACTATTTCAATATGAAATCTTACAACGACCAAAAACCGAAGTCTACATTTCTGACACATTCCCATTAAACAGCTTTCTAGCAGCTAATACTAGCAGGATGAAGAATTGTGAAAAAAACATGCAGAAATAAATAAAAAAAATAACAACAAAGAGCACAATTACCTTTGGAAAACGTTCGCGATAAACGTTGTTCATCATCATGGTACCAGAATCCATGCCAGGTGATCGGGCCGGACTACTGTATTACACAGATCAATCACATGCAGAACATATGCCCATTAACACATGCATAACTTCACATAATCTACACAATATCCCATAAAAAACAATCCCTTACATCAATTATCATAACTTTGTTAAACTTTGATCGATTTTCAAAATTCTTTCACTGATAAACTCCGGAGACAATTTGCTACAAAACTTCCCACCACATCCACAAGCTGTTGCTACATCACCTTGTAAAATATTATTTTTGAAAAATATCGTCAACCCATGCATGACCGTGTTCCATATCTGCAACCATTTACATGCTAGACAAGCCAACACCGGATAAATAACCACTTTTTAGAGGGGTAACCCTTTTTGACACCCGCGTGCTCAGGCCTCTCTGAATATACACTGTGTCTCAAAAAAACTGGGACCCCCGACATTTTCGACTGTAACTTTAAAACCAATTGTCAGATTTTGATTATTTTTGGCATGAATATTCCGGACACAACTTGCCATCAAATGACTATTTAGTTTCCCACCTCACTCAACTTTTGTTTCTGCACCACCTGGGAAAAACAGAACCAGCAAAATATCACTTTTTTATCTGACGCGATATGATTGCTTACTTAACATAACGCGTAAAAACACATTTTGTTCACATTTCTGACACTTTGGCTGACATTTCATCCAGTTGTCCATTTTTTAACTGCCTGCAGTAAAATTGCTTGAAGTGCTGGCTCACTATGTGAACAAAAGCAAGGAGACGCTTTCTCCATTCATTGACAGCAGTATCAATAATGTTCTGCTCCAGACCAATCCAGGCTGTATCAGTCGCTTCTTGACTTGACAAACATTCCTAAACTTCACCTGGTAGACACACTGCTGCATGACAGTCAAACCTTGTAATAGATCGACTGTCGGGGTCCACAGATTAGGATAGATGGAATTTATCAACGTTTTTTCATTCATTTCAACACATATTTCGCTTGATCTGATTTCACCAGGTAGTGCAAAAGCAGACGTTGGATGAGGTAAAAACTAAAACACTTATTTAATAGCCAGTGGTGTCAGACATTTTTCTGCCAAAAATTATTAAAATCTGCTAATCTTTCTTCAAGTTACGATCGATAATGTCGGGGATGTTTTTTTCTGGTTTTCTGTTTATTTCAACACATATTTCGCTTGATCTGATTTCCCTAGGTAGTGCAGAAGCATACATTGGGTGAGGTGGGAAACTGACTGGTCATTTGATGGCAAGTTGTGTCAGGAATACTCGTACCAAAAACTATCAAAATCCAATAATAGCTTTTAAAGTTACAGTTGAAAATGTTGGGGGTCCCAGTTTTTTTTGAGACACAGTGTAGAAGGTCCGAACTTGGGCCGCTAATATCTACATTCCATGCTGAAAATTTCATATGCAGGTTGTCTTGGTCGCGAAAAATTTACTAAAACCCCCTATTTTGGGGGTTCAAGATCTTTCAAGGTCATCGCTGTTGACATTTCTAAGAAGCTCGTCGCCAGTGCTTGTTATAATAAGCAGCATGTCTGAGCCTATTTGCAACCATTTTCACGTTGGAGGAGCCAATAGCGACAGAATAATGCCTTTTTAAGGAGGTGCCCCTGTTTCACCCCCTCGTTCGGAGGGACCCCCTTTACCCAGCGGCATGAAAATTTGTCATGAAATACTAGAGACTCTCAGCTATCATGTGGTGAAAACCAGAAGTCTTCATCTCACCTGGTCTTGGAACAGCACCGAGACGTGACAGAAGACAGACGGATGGACAGACCGTATTACTGTAGCTAATACGCACTACAGCTAGCTATGCTAGCTTTTGCGCATAAAAATGTTGCTAGATATGAATAAAATTTTAAGGAAATGTACTCAACTTAACGAACTTAAAAAATAATCAGAATATGTGCTTTTACAACTTATATTCTTGTAGATAGTGACGTAGCTTTGACGTTTTTTACGTGACATTACGCAAAATGCCATTCTATGTTGAGGACAGGAGTACAATCAAAATTTTACACCATCGTCAATGGTATGGAGCAAAAAATTATTTGAATTAATGTTTTGAAGTAAAAACTAGACTTTAAACGAACTAAGGAGTCTTATCCGAAAAAATAAATAATGTTAGGTTTAAATCTACTGGGCAGTCCACATGACAACGACAAACCTGAGGCTGTGTGACCGTGGTCGTATGAGAGGCGACCTCACTCCACTGGAGTTGCTGCTGCTGTTACTTGGCATGTCGGCCAGCTCGGCTTCCACCAATGGCGTGCTGCTATCGGTGCTGTCCTGACCGCGAGACCGTGATGACGGAGTGGCCGGCGAGTGCTCCGGGGTCAACATGGCACCGACGTGCAGCCGCTCCTGCGATGAGTACTGCGACTGCAACAGCAAACAACACAACATGACATAATATACCAGGGTTGAGACATCCGGGCAGATACCCCCGAAACCCAGTGGATTTTTTGTGAGTTTTTTTTTTGGGGGGGGGTAAACCC
>Ga0209367_1010595_pt1 | contig 12339 bp, 8 predicted proteins | sample WorMetLIZISLAND2_FD_187412 | JGI IMG/M metagenome (GOLD analysis project Ga0209367, IMG submission 187412) | Marine gutless worms symbiont microbial communities from Max Planck institute for Marine Microbiology, Germany - Olavius geniculatus... ... | reverse complement strand
TAGATTAAACTGACAGTGTGTTTGTCAGTTTTTGAGTGCAAATTTTCCATTGTATTGTATTGTATTGTATTGTATGCTGGCTACTGAATGTACAACCCTTACCGTGAAATCGTTGATGGCAAAACAAGAAGAGGAAGGTATCGTAGTCAGCTGTGAGATTATTTATTAGACCGAGCGACCTGTCAGGAATATTATGTGAATCGAACAAGAAATTGTGCAAATAGGTATTAGGCAGTTGTATCTTTTAATGCCATTGTTGTAACTAAAAGTCTGTATCTGTTGGTAGTGTTAATTGCAGAAAAGAAGTGTTGTTTTGAATCATCTGAAACCGGAAACCTGTTAAGTGATTGTGAGGGTTAGCGGGTAGGTTTTTGTAAAAACACCTATTCCCGTATTTTTAACCTTAACGCTGACCCTAAGATTAACCCTGTTTCTCGGTCTAAATTTAGATTTTTCTAGATTTTGTTTTAAACTGCCTTCCGCTGCGTCAACACTAGTATTGGTTTTGCAGCGTATCCCAGCTGATGCAGAAGCAGAAACTTCATTGCGGTGAAGTTTTGCGATAGTGCTACGAGCGTAATCGTAGAGTACCCTAGCCTATTTCTGAAACTTGCAGTAATAATACAAAGTGACTAGGTGCAAGCACGCGTACGCTGCAAGCATATGCACATGCTCATGACTTAGCTGATTGGCTGAGTTGCCACATGTTATGATTTCTGTCTTGTATGTGACACTGGTTGAGTTTGGACAGCTGGTTAGTTTTAGGCTCAGGATCATTTAGGTTTAGGTTTAGTGTTAGGGATATGGTTATGATTGGTGTTTAGGTTAGGCTTGGGCCATGCTAAACTATGCATGTGAGGCTTGCAATGCGGGCGACAGTTATACCACTAATTTGTGGCAGCATCAGCAGCTGATATGTAAACAGCAGCTATGTCAGTAGCAGTCTTACTTCACGTAGACAGCAAACGTTGCTGAAGCGGTGTGACGAAACACCACACTGGCAGCATATTACCGCATCGGCGGTAAAAATGATCGGTTTAGGCATGGTGGCAGCTGCAGATGACTGGATGCTGTCTCCCGACCTCGACTTTGCAGAGTTTTCCTAACCAGAAGCGGAAGTTCTGCCTTTAGAAATGCTGACGAGTTGACACTCTTGGTGCGGTAGAAGCGTCCACTCGTCGGCGGTTCTAGAGGTAGAACTTCCCTTTCCGGTCAGGAAAATTCTGCAATGTCGGCATCAGGAGACAACTTTCATGCGTCTTAGCTGCCGCCATGCTTGAACTGATCGTTTTTACCGCTATTGCGGTAATTTGCTGCCAGTGCAGTCGGTGAGGCCGGTGCATTGTTTCGTCACACCCTTGCTGAAGGCCTTTCTGGTAGACGATACGAGTAATTTAAACAGAATTTGGTTAAGTCCAGTGACCCTCAAAGAGACTAACTTGATGTCTCACAAAGTTGGGCAAAGAAGATGCTCAACATTGATGATAATTGTTCTCACCTGTGATTACCTAACTGCTCTTGTCATTTTGGCCACTGCATCAGTGCAGCCATCATGTAGACGACTGTATAGTTGTCGCCAGCCTTTGCCTGCCTTGCCAGCCTCGCATGCCTAATTTAGCATTGCTGGTAGAGTTGAGGTTTGGTTTAGGGTTTGGGTTAGGAACTTGGATTTAGAGTTAAGGTTGGAGATGGGGTTTTGGGTTTGTGTATGTGTATGGGTGGGAGTAGTGGGAGTATGCTTGCATGCTGCACAAATGTCCTAGTCTCTTCTATAACAATATGCACTCCTGTTGAAATGATGTTGTATGCTTTACTTGTGTTGCAATTATATCACATTCTGTTTGTGGTTAAATGCCTGTGATGCTTGAACAAAGTGATACATGAAAATGGTGTTACTGATCCAGTTGTTTTTCATTGGCACATTGTGTGTATTGGCTGAGCTAGGTTGTGCGCTTAATGGATAAGCATTTGAAACCATTTGCCTGCGCTGAACCTGGTTGTGGTCAGGTATGTTTTCAGTAACCATTGAATTTGTTATTTTTTTCAGTTTTTTTTGTTAATCAACAGACATTGTGTGTTTTTGTCTTTATAAGCTGTTTTACGTTACTTAATTGCCCAAGACCCAAAACCTCCTGTAACATGTAACGATCTCAGACATATCTTCTATACAAGTTGAATTATAGCCTATTTTGTCATAATATTTCGTTGCCATGGTAACAAGGGTCGGCTAGAAACATATTTTATGGAGACCAATAAAATGGCAGACTCCAATTAAAAACCCTACAGATACAAGAATTTTGAGATTATGTGATATTGAAATCAAGTTATAGCAGACTTACGTGCTGGTTGCTCAAGAAAAAAGTGTTGCTTAGCAACCGTTGTTATACAATTAAAGTTTATGGTGGCACTATATCTAAAAATGTTCAGTGTTATTTTGGACATTTGTGCACAGTTTGATGTTATTAGCACCGATTTTTTCACCAATCGCCCTGACTGTAGGTAAGTTTTATGATGTTTTGGCGGCCATGTTGGATTTTCGCTTTTCCGAAAATTTTGAAGTTTGGCATCATATCCAAAACTAGAAATTTGGGGCAAAGCCCAACATGAGTCCGCCCGGCGCCATAAGTGCGACTGGGGGAAATTAGGGGGGGCAAAATTTCCCCGGCATCAAAGTCACGTGGCCCGAACTCAAATGCATTGGCATACAACGCGCATTGTCGACTTAGGGTAGGTCAACATTAGCGCGTATAACTTGGTTCGTGGTGGACGGAATTTGACAAATTTTTTTTTGTTCAACGCCGAAAGGATCGCTCTCGTCAACGTCGTTTAGATTGTGTCGTTATCTTTATCGGTTCCAGAGATATTTGTGCTCAAACTCGAAAGTTGTTGTAAAACGTACTAAATTTTGGACGTTTTTTGCCCTCCCAAATTTTAAGAGGGGCGGTGCCCCCAAATTTCGTACTTGGGTTAACACCCCATCCTAGAGGCGCGTCAAGTGCCAAAGTTTCGTCGGGCTATACCCCCTAACTCCGAAGTTATAAGCGCTCCTTTATTGCATTTTAAGCCAATTTTTCACTCCCCTTTGAAAAAAGTTGTAAATGGGGCCCCACCCTCGGTGGGGGGTGCGCTAGTAAGACTTGGTGATTCTCTAGCGCGTGTAAAAATTTGGAGGCGCACCACCCCATAGGGGCCGATATATGGTCTTCCGAAAAATGTGACTTAGGGTAGGTCAACATGAGCGCCTATAACTTTGTTTGTAGTGGACAGAATTTCACAAAATTTTTTTTGTTCAATGCACAAAGGATCCTTCTCGTCAACGCCATTTAGATTTTGTCGCTATGTTCATCGATTCCAGAGATATTTGCGGTCAAACTCGAAAGTTGTCGTAAAACATACTAAATTTTGGACGTTTTATGCCCTCCCAAATTTTAAGGGAAGCGTTGCCCCTAAAAGTTGTATGTGCGTTATCACCCCGACCTAGAGCCGCGTCAAGTGCCAAAGTTTCGTCGGGCTACACCCCCTAACTCCGAAGTTATAAGCGCTCCTTTATTGCATTTTAAGGTAATTTTTGACCCCCCTTTGAAAAAAGTTTTAAGGGGGGCCCCCGTCCCCGGTGGGGGTGCACTAGTAAGACTTGGTCATTCTCTAGCGCGTGTAAAAATTTGGGGGCGCAGCACCCCCTTGGGGCCGAAATATGGTCTTCCGAAAATTGTGCTTTGAGGGGGTACGATTTCACATCTAAATCTCCAAGGTCACTGGACCACACTTCGCCATACTTGTTTCGCCTAACGCAGGAGGAATCGCCATACACGGAATGACTATCCGATTTTGAATATCTTCATCCGTTTCGGAGATATTCACCGCCGAACTTCAAAGTCATCTGAAATGGGGCAAAATTTTGCATGTTTTTCGCCCCCAAAATTTTTTTGGGGTGCGCCCCCCAAAATTTTGGACCGGCATTATAAAATTCGGCCTATTATGACCATGACCATCGTGCAAAATTTCACGCCGCTTGGCCCACGCATCTCGGAGATTTCGCGAGTGGAAAAAAATAATAAAAAAATAAAAAAACATCAGGGGTAAAACGTAAGTTCGCTCCGCAAGCTATCGCTTTCGGGTGGACTAATTAATCTACACATCATTGTAGGCTTAGTCCGAAAATTTCATGCTTTTATTTGCAAAATGCATAATTTTGTGTTTTTTTTATAGTTAAGCAAGTGGACTATTCCACTTATTGAAGTTTGCACTCATCCTTGAAGAAGAAGTAGTTATATGGAAAAAAAATTATCATTATCATTTATATGAGATGTTATGATGCCTTCGATCGAGCGAACCACCTTTTTCTGTTATTTATAGTGTAAGTCACCTTATATGTATAGTCTACATCTGCAGTTGCTCTTTGCTGTCGTAAGTTAGTCTAGTCACTAATAATGCTCATTGTTTTATTCTGTTTAAGCAGAAGGCTGAGTTGATTGAGAGCAAGAAAGGGTCACACTGTTTAAAGTATGGTGTATGACCATGGCTTTTGTGATGAACCCCACAACTGCTGATGGTGGGATTTGATTTGAACAACAGCAAGCTATAGTCATTGCTGTAATTGTGTAGCTTTGAAGGCAGGCTCAGCGGTATAATTGTGCTGTTACAGACATTCACTAGTGAAGACCGGCTGAATGCCCACCTTGATAGTCATCACTATGTACAGCATCTGCTGGCAGTACTACCAACTGGTACTTGAAATCTAGTTTTGTCATTGCTGATCCGATTTCTTTTGTAATATTTAAATAAACTAATCGGAAGTTAGACTGGTCCGTGCTTACATTATTGTTACCATGCTAGCAGTGAATTGTATTTTACATAACTACATGTCTAATAACAGCTTTGTTTTACCGCAGAAAGTAAACTCCTTGTTTACCACCCTTTGTTTACATGACAGAGCTGTCCAGAAATGTGTCTAAAGTTAACTCTTCGATTATCGTCAACTAGTGCTTAGCTAACTGATTACTGAGAAACCAGACCTTAACGTGTATCATGTAATCGTGTGATTTGTAATGAGTACCTGTATTGTTGTTAGTCAGTGTTATCAGGTCTTCAGTGATAGAGCTATGCTGTGAATGCATTTGCAGTGGACCAGACCCCTACACCAACTAAGTTTCTTAAAAGCTGTGAAGAAGTGGGGCTGTTCCAGGAGATCAACCCTTTTGATAAAGACTTCAAGAAGGCAGTCGAACAACAGCAGAATGAGGTATGTTTATACTGCATAGCAGTGCCAGAATAATTTTGTCTTTTTCGTCTTTTGTAAACCACTGTGAATTCATGTCTGGCATTGCCATTTTATGTTAAACATGACTAAGGGAATCTCATCTGTTAAAATGTAACATTGTCGTCATTATGCTTCAAATGCATTCATTGCTCAGTTGTAATGATGTTTACATTTATCGTGGCTCCTGGTGCATTTTTACTGTGCTGTGTCTCTACAGAGTGTCTGTTAGGTGATGAGTACATATAAAATAATAGTGTTGCATAAATCTTTCAAAAGTTAGAAAAACATTTGTATTTTTCTTGCAACCACGGTCTTAATTAACAAAAGTTTATTCGTATTGTGCTGTACACTCTGTTGTACTATTAGAATTTAATGTTGTTACTAGTTATAATAATTTTCTGTATGCCAAGTAATGCTGTAGATGTTTGTTGGCTGTGATGCTGCTGCTAGTGATTATGCTAGTGATGAATAGCGATTACTGTGTTGGTGATAATGATAACAACTGGGATGTTTGTTGACTGCACAGGTTCTGTTGTCATCCAGTAGCATACCATACAGTGTTTTGGAAGTAAGTTAACTTTGTTTACAGTTTTGAGTCAAATTTTTTTACTCGTGTGTTATATTGACTAAAAGAAGTCTTTTTGCATCCCAATTATTGCTGCTTCTGAACATTTTGCATTTTTGTCTGTCCGATGCATGCATTGCCAAAAGGCCCATTATCTTTGAGGCACCATATCTCCATAACGGTGCCAGATAGATGCATGGTCACACTGGACCGTTTACTATAGTAAACTGCTGGTGACGAATCAAATGGTCACATGACTGACGATGTTAATGAGATGCATTGGACAGACTCCGAACATTATCTTGTGGCATCAGCAATTGTTGCTAGTACTATAATCCATGCATTTTATTCTATGTAATGTGTCTTCGTTTGCAGTAGGAATTTAATTCTAGTTATTCACCATTATGTGTCTATTGAACAGTCGCTTGTTTTTGCAGACTATTATCAGATCACAAAATCACTATTAGGTTGTGAAAACATTGTAAATTTAAGTGCCTAAACTGAATTTTTTTACACTGCATGGCTAAAGTATCTGGCTATTGTGTCAAATGTTACCATTTGCCACTCCAGACTAATTTAATGGTGCAAGTTGCAGTGAAATCAATGTGGGAGGCATAACGCACTTAGTTTCAGTTGACCACTGTTTATTGCTTTCTCTCCTGCTGCATTGATGTACACTGATGTACATTGTGTGGTATGTAGGCTTATTTGTCTGCCTCTTGTGCTGCTTAACAGCAAATAAAGACTGCAATAAAATTTATTGCAACCACCAATGATTTTATTATCTTTTTTCTTTGATGTTTCGTCTGTGATAGAGAGGGTAACAAGTTGCAGTCATTTTTCTTTACTTGATTTGAACTTTTAGTGTAACCTTACATTTACACATTAAAATGTTAACATTGTCGTCATTATGCTCCAACTGCCCCCTGCCCTGCAATAGACAGCATTCTGAGATTAATGACTGGAGGATAACATGGAAGATTATTTGAACTGCTATTATCGTTACATATGTGCAAAATTATAATCGGCAGTTCTCACAATTTTCGGTTTAGGGTTTGTTTGTGTTTCCTAAAGGTTACATTTTTTTGTAAAGATTAAACCTTTTGTTTCGTTATTATGTGTGTGTGCAATTTTGCCTGCAAAGGTCGTCCTCAAAATGACCTATACTGTGACGGGTGGGACGTTAAATGCTACTCACTCAATCACTCAGTTGATGTTTCTCCAGTGATATCCAAAGAGTTGCATTTCTAGTATCCCATTTATGATTCGCTGTTATCTCTGCTTTGTTAATTCCTTATGCAATCTTTACAACACTTACTGCTGCTGCATTTGTGTTTTTGTTTCATTTACACATGCTATGTTATTACCAATCTCACTTCTAGGATTGATGAAATTATGCACTATTTATGCAAACTGCATTGTTTGATTAATTTGATCATGTTTAGTGCATAAGTCATAAATTCATGGAGCTGAAGTTATGCAGTATTTCTGCAGGAATCAGTGGGTGATGACATCGCTGTCGATGTGTCATCTCCTAGTACATACATTCACTCACACGATGACTCCGAACCGGCTGTAGTCAGTTCTAGTGATGGCATACCGGTACCAGTAGTTGTAACCAGTAATACTTCGGTCACCTATGCCAGTATTCAGCCATCAAATGTCCTGATGCCCAGCAGTACGAATGCTGTCGCAACAGTTCTAGAGCAAACCAGCCCAACTGCATTAGCAGTTGATCTGACTACGACTACCACTTCTGGACTGCTGCCACTCAAGGTTTCTGATTCAAGGTACACGTGTTTGGAATGTTCAGACTGAAGATCGTACCCGCTGTTGTATTATTAAGTTGTTTTTGTGCTCTCTTTTGGCATTGATTTTAAATAAATAAATTTAAGAATTTATTTAAATCACATTGCGAGACTGCTGTTTATACGGCTGGTGTGTTTGTGAATTTTTGATAGTGGTATGCTAGTTAATAATGCTAATAATGATAATGATCATAATTATAATAGTAATAATAATAATAGTGTGCTTTATTCTAGTTGTACAGTAGGCAAACCACACAGACATAAATATAACATATGAGGGCCATCCCAAAAGTTTTTGGCCTCGACATATTAGACAACAATATTTTCCACAATCTATACATCAGTGAAACGTGCATCCTTTATGAACTCTAATGAGTCGGTTGCAGATATGACGTCATTGTAATTTATGACGTCACAGGGCATTAAACAGAACCGATTTCCAGCGTCCACAAAAGAGGCTCGAGTCATTCATTATCATGGATAGCGGACACCATCATTATCAAATTTCGGATTTCAAAACAGATAATAGTCACTGGAGGTAAGGTCTTTTCTGTATGCAGAGTGGTCTTGGTGTAGGAAGTCATAGTCATGAACAGCCAGCTGGGTAACTGTAGACTTTGGACTGGACTGCAGTGCTAAAATTTGGGGAAATTGTGCAGTGCTTGCTCCCCCCCTGCCCATCAGGGGCCCATGTAACTAATCACAAATTTTGATTGGCCTTTCATTAACACAACTGATATAATTAAGAATTAAATTTTTAGTAATATATTTCTGATACTATCAGATATTGGCATTGCGTCGTATTTTGGCTAAAGTGCTTTGATTTGTGTCTACTGCAAATTAGGCTATAGTATATTCACAAACCCGAATGAGAAATTCGTAAACGTAGATGTCAGGGCTTTCATAAAATCAGATGCCAAGGAGCCCCACTTTGGTAAATCCAGCTACGGATTGAAAAAGTTTAATGCATCAATCAGCCTGATTCAAATGCTGCTTGTGTTAGCGCACCAAATCATTTTGAGCTTAATGCTGTATGACGTCATAAATTACAATGACGTCACTTCCACAATCTGCTCACACGAATACACAAGGTAGGTACTTTTTACTGGTTTATAGACAATAAAAAAATTTTTGTCTAATATATTGAGGCTCAAAACTTTTTGAATGCCTCTCGTATTTGCATGAAGTCATAATTGACTCAAATGCTTTTATTTGCGGCTAGCGCAAATGTAGACTATTGTATATTCACATATGCAAATGAGAAATTCACAAACGTGTTTGTTAGGGCTTTCACAAAATCAGATGCTACGGGGTTACACTTTGGTAAACTTAGCTGCAGACTGGAAAATTGTCATGCAGCAGTGAGCCTGATTCTATGCTGTTTGCGTTAGAGGTCCAAATCGTTTCGGTTTAGAGCTATATGACGACATAAATTACAAAGACGTCATATCTGCAACCGACTCATTAGAGTTCGTAAAGGATGTACGTTTCACTGATGTATAGATTGTAGAAAATATTATTGTCTAATATGTCGAGGCCGGAAACTTTTGGGATGACCCTCATATCATGGGTGGTTAGGCTGCTAGATGATGTTCCGCATTTGCAGTTGATGCTTTGACCTAATTAAATTAATTAATTAATGCAAAGTGCAAAAAAAACAAGTACTCAGCATGATAAAAATTAACAAATGACGTCTCTAAATTTAACCTGCATTGGAACATGCGTGCAGGCCTTAGTGCACTGTTGTTGACAACTACTTGACCTTTTCTTCTTCTGTATGACACTTTGCATGTTTTTTGTTACTTTCGCAGTTGGCTAATGCTGCATGCTTCAAACTAAACTTCAAAACATTGCTGTTGCAGCAGGTGTTTTTAGGCTGATTGTAGTTCCATTTCAAGTTTTATTTACATAGTCAGTTTTAGCGGTTTTAGTTAGATTTTGTCTCTAGGCTTGTAAACAACAGGTCACAGTATAAGCGGTTGCTTATACCGCTTAAAGCGGTTGCTTTATGGTTCCTTGATTGATTGAAGGTAAAATGAATTTTGTTGCAGTTTGGATAGTTAAGTATGTGAATGCTTGGTAGGTGGCATATCATAAGTGATAGTGTGTTATGTTGCATGCTTACATTCAGTAACGACATTTTTTTGAATAATGGATTCGTTGGTTGATTGATCAGTTGACTGATTTGATCGACTTACTAATTACTTATTGATCATTGGTGTCCTGACGAAACCTGGGTTGACAAAACTGGGAACAACAAAACCTGGACACAGTGAATGAATGATATAGACTTAGGTTTAGGAAATAAGGTTAAGGATAGGGTTAGGGTTAGGAATTAGGGTTAGAGGTAGGGTTAGGGATTAGAGTACGAGGATACTGCTAGGGATTGGTATAGGGTTAGGAATAGGGATAGGGTTAGGGTTAGGGATTATGGATTAGTCATAGGGTTAGGGTTGTGATTAGGTTTCATGTAGTAGGCTAGTTTTGACGGTCCGGGTTTTGACAAGGAACCTTGATCATTAGAACTGTTGATGTAGTGATATGCAGGAACTGGCTGTGTGTAGTTTGGTGAATACCGATGATGCTGGAAACGTGTCGGTGGTTCTGATGATGAAGCTGCCAACTGGTGAGATGGTACCTTGCACCGTGCCAGCTGTTGTCATATTGCCTTCGCTCAGTCCTGCCATTACAACTTTCACTCCGTCACAGAGCACGGCGTCCGTAGTGTCAAAGCCGATGCAGCTGATATCAGATGGCAGTCTGATGAGCTCTGTCGTTGGTGGCAGCCAAGTACAGACTCAGTCTTTACTGCCTCTGAACTGCCACGCTCAAGCTCCACTTGGTTTACCGGGTGTTGTCTTGAGTATGGCTGTGACAGTCTCTGACACTCAGCCCGGAACTACGTTTGACGTCCAGGAAAGTGGATTGACGGCTCTCGGGATTGCTGCTTCGACTCGTGAGGTAGGCACAGACGTTGATAAGTCTACATGATAGAGTTTTTTGTGAATGTCAGAGTCAATTTTAAGCATGTTTAGTAGTTAACCAAACAAAAGGAGGCCGATGCATGCCACAGAATGCCGCCACTGCAGCGATATATTTTTTAGCCTTGGGCCAGCTTATTTGTGGCATGTTGTTGTGAAATTTAAAGGTTCACTTGATGGCAGATTGCATTTGATGCAGTGCAACATCTCCATTCTGGGAAGTGGTGGGGCTTTGTAGTCTGTGTTCGCTGTATTGCGAAATCTGAACTTTACAGTGTTAATTTTTTAAAAATATTTATTTCATGGACAAAAAATTTATGCATATTTTTACCCAACAGGGCCTAATTGGGTTTAAATGTAGCCTTGATGAATCTGATCTTGCTTCAGAACTTTACATGTATCAACAACAGCGCTGTCTTCATTTGTATAACAAAATAAATATCAGCTGGCATCATTGATCATTATTGAAATTTTTTTTTAGTTCATAAAATATTGCTGTCAATCTTCGACCTCAGGCAATATTTTATGAACTTTGAGGGAAAAAATTTCAATAATGACCTTGACGCTAGTCACTATTTGTATATGGTTATAACTCAATGCAAAATACTTGCATGTGATTTGTCCAAATCGTGTCATCATTACTGTCATGTGACATTTTCAATAGGGCTGCAGTGCGAGTAAAATTTTTAATCGCGATTAATCTCGCGATTAAAATAATTAATCTTAGTTAATCTTGGAATTAGTCGCGTAGTAAAAACCAGACAATATGTATCAATTATCATTCAAAGCTCAATTCACTCAAAAGTCGCAACCTAATACTCGAATGCAATCTCAAATGCTGGCTTTTAGGTTGCTGTCATTACAGGCCCAACCAGTTATTTAAGCACACAAGTTTGTTGACATTAGTTGGAGAGAGAGCAGCATGGGTTTTGCTGACGATAAGTCCAGACTTTGAAAAAATACGTTTACAAGGAACAGTCGTAGCTGGTGTTCCTAGGTAGCAGATTGCCAGATTCGCCAGTAGTGGGTGAGAACCACCATGAACTTTCCACCAGTCCAGTGGACACGATTCCTTTGGCATCTCAGGTTCAGTTTTGTAGCGTGCAATAGCTCCTGACACAGATGACTGCCGGGGTACCAGTGGTTCATCGTCAGAATCAGAAGAGTATTCAAGCATGCGAATTTTCTTCTTCGGTGGTTCTGTAACAAAAACCAGCACTCATTCAATTAAATTTTCTGTCCTAGCCTACTAATGTTTCATTTTATTTAGGATACTGTAAGAAAAGTGTGCAAAACAAAGTAGATATGTGCAACCACACTGAGATTGGAGCTACTTGACAAACTCAATTCTCAGTCAACATTTCATTTAGGGCCTACTGCATGAAAATTACAAGCATGGTTATTCTATGTTGGCTTTAAATTGAGAATTAAAAAAAAACAGCAGCACAGTCCACGAATGACAAATGACAATCCTTACCATGCTCCTGTGAAGATGAACTGGTGTGTGAGTGTGGTCCGATGCTCAGTTCAACTTGTGCTGCCACCTGGTGCAACTCACTCCACACTGACTCTCTGTCTTGCTTCGGAAGACACTTGAGATTCTTGTAACGAGGGTCAAGTGCAGTTGCTATCCTCAGCCAGGTCATATTCATGCTTTGTTGCCTGTTGCTGAGATCGCTCATGAAAGCTGTCTTAAAGCGGACGATATAAGCAGGATCTTCATCA
>Ga0209367_1010594_pt1 | contig 12339 bp, 4 predicted proteins | sample WorMetLIZISLAND2_FD_187412 | JGI IMG/M metagenome (GOLD analysis project Ga0209367, IMG submission 187412) | Marine gutless worms symbiont microbial communities from Max Planck institute for Marine Microbiology, Germany - Olavius geniculatus... ... | reverse complement strand
GGATTACCTCGCGAATCACTTTGCGATGTCGCCCGAGCCACAGTGATTTCCAGATTGACCTACTGCTCGCCAGCCTGGTCAGGCTTGTGCTCCGCCGCTGACCGGTCGCGGCTGAATGCCGGACTGAGGCGCTGCCGACGTCTCGGGTACCTGGACGACAACGACGTCGCCTCTGTCGAGGATCTATTTCACTCTGCTGACGATAAACTGTTCCGTAAAATTTTACGCAACTCTGCTCACGTCCTTCAGCCTTTGATTCCGGATCGCCAACTGTTACTTTATGATCTCAGACCGCGTTCTTATGACAAACTTTTGCTTAACAAAACTACTTACCTCAACGAACGTGACTTTGTCATTCGCATGCTTTACAGAGACAGCTATTGATGTGTACATCTCTGCAAACTAGGCCTATGTCAGATTCGCTTTACTTGGTTACTGACTATATTTTTAGAAGCTGCGTTTGTCAGCTTTTTTTAAAAATAAAATAAATAAAAAAATGAATGAATAAAATTTAAAAAAAGTATCCGTTCATTAAATCTGCTGTTTCAAGCAACAACATTTTTTACATCGTAAACCAAATAACGAAATAACTTTTCTCCCACTTCCTTTTCCTTCAAACGATTTAGCTTTGGTGCTACAGCATTTGTGTTTTAAAATATATCAAGTACAGATCACTGAGACATGCACTGCATGTCGACGAAATATGGAATTCAAGTTCTTAGCAAATTTATTAATAGCTGCCTAATTTACTAGTACAGACGGAAAATATAAAAAGGCAAAACCACAAACATTGCAACTTACACAGCAAATGTTCAAACGTTTGCAACATGAATACAATGTACCATAATATTACCAGGTTGGCTGGGTCTTCACTTTTTACAGCACTTGCAATTTAGCTGTCACTAATTAACAAACAAAACAAAGCTACAAGGTAAAGAAATGACACACTGCAAACAGCACAGAAGGCATAGAAATAACCAAATAAATCAAATTCAATTATGCACATAAAATATACACTGTGTCCTAAAATTAGCGGCACCTTTTTTTCAGACACGTCTAATTAAATTTGTACATGTAGTTCATGGATTTCAACAAAATATTGTACACTGCACATTACACTTAGCATTACTTACTGTCACACCCATTTTAACATATGCATTTTACCGTGTGTGATCAATGTAATGTCATTATGACGTCAGAGTTTTTACATAAAGACTACGTTTGATGCATTGTTATTGAGAAAGGGATTGAGCAGCAGAGGGTATTTGCCGCTAATTTTGGGAAACGGGGTAGATGGCAGTATGCACAAACCGACACAACACGAACATATGGGAGTGATACTGTCACTACCGCAAGGCTAAAAGTTCATGGAGATGTTTAAGTGTTTTTTCTGCAAACACAAAAAAACTATTAAACAAACACAACCAGTGCTCGATTTGCCGGGGGGGGGGGTTAACTTCCCACTGCATGAGGACAACCTCCCCACTGTAACTTGTCTAAGGGGTAGGCTTTGACCCCCTGGGGGTCGGCTTTGACCCTTCTAGAAGGGTTTCAAAAGCAACTAGACAAAACGTGGGGTACAAAAATAATTAGTAAACACTCAATTAGTATAGATCTTAAGAGACACAGTTTAATTTATCGTGTGAAGCAATATACATACATTAATTCATATGGAGAACAATGACTACATAAGATAAAAAGATGGAGACAGCACTGCCCCCTCCCCAAACTCTTCCTCCGTAGGGAGGAAAGCACCCCCTTCCCACACCCCACCTCCTTGGCGCCTATAGCAAGCTTTGCATAGTAATACATAGTATTTGAATTATTCAGTATGTTAGTAATGTGGTTGTCTTACTGAAGATGTGGGGCTGAAAATGTGCAGTTTTCTTTCTGCTAGAGGCCCTCTGTGACTCTAAAATATGCTAAAAATGCACGACGCTTTCCCAGACCCCCTAGTCGGCCCCACTCCTCTCAACATGCAACGCCTCTACTCTCGCGCCTTCGGCGCTTGCCAGCCGGCGACCCCCACTGGTGTTTTAACAAATTGAACACTGAACACAACAAACCACAACAAAAAGTGCACACCATTTTTAGATCATTAATAACTTTTATCAGCACAAATTAAAAAGAAACAGCCAAGATTTTGATGTATGCTAAGATGTTTGCTAAAAATTTAAAACTATCAACAATCTTTTTGTGACGCACACAGTTCAGATTATTGCCGCAAAATAAAACAGACAATATTAGTGCGGTAATTACCAAAAACGAATATAACGCGTGCAGCAAACAATTTCACAGTTTTACTAGCTCTGATTCTACAGCCAAGCCTCAGTTGCAAATGCATTTTTGTGTATTTCTGGCCTACCAAAACACATCTATTGTTGCATTTTATTGCGGTTTATTAAGTCAAAAATCCCCTACTTTAGTCCCCAATTTTTTCCATGACGCATAGTAGTTCAGTTAACTTAGCAGTAATCAGATAAGCCGACAGGGAAAAAATGGAGAGTTTTAAATTGCAGTGTGTGCCTGAATTCTTTATTTTAATTATAAATTGCAACAATTTTTAAACTGTTGGAACGGCTCATCACTATTTCGTCAAAATTTCTCAGAACGGGTGTGGTAGATTCTTGCTCTGACACATGAGATAGCTGCTTGACTGTTCGGTATTTACTCGACAAGTTTTTCAGCAGATTTTCCACTTCGGCACCAGAGTGACCCACTGAGTTACCCGCACGCTCCCAAAGTTCCAATGTCTTTCTGTTTTTCTTTTTCGCCAAATAAACTGAATGATTTTCTTGCGTGAAACTCAAAAATATAACATTTTTTCCAAACTCCAGTATCTTCTTTTTACCACTTTTTTTCTACCATACATGACTGCCTTTTTCATACTGAGAATTACAGACATAAACAGTTTTCAAACTGTTAAAACAGCTTATCAAAATTGTAGTAGTTTTATTTTTCTCATTTTTTTTATTTTAAAAAAGTGCATTAAAATGCCTATCAAGAACTTTGGCAAGCAATTTTGAAACCACAAAAACGAATTAATAGCATAGTTTTAACAGTTAGTACACATGCAGGCACAGTGCTACCACCATGCTGGCTCAGCTGTTGATGTCAAGCATGGACTTGCAGTGCTGCGGCAGCAACAAGTGTTTGAATAGTCACTATATAATATAACATGACAAAAATTTTGACCCCCCCAAAAAAATTTAAGGATGTGTGGGTGGTAGCCGTGACGTCCGCAGAAATATGCGTCGCCGGCGTTGACTGGACGTTGTACACGGACGATAAAACCGTCGATGTAGAGAATGGCAGCGGTTGGGCAAGTTGAGGCAGTTCGTTAAGGCCAGGCAACTGAATGTAATTGTCAGCAATGCTACAAAAAAACTGTGTAACGTCGTAAAGGTAGTAAAATGCAGTGGATTTGGCGATTCACTCTGACCTGCCGAGCTGGTGATAGTAGCCGCCACGCGCAATGTATTGCAAAGAAGGCGGATGCGTTTTTCTGTGGTCACAGCAGAACTGGCTACCATGTCATGCTGTCGACGCCAAGCACCGTACTCAGTGAGTTCATGTTTCGTTAAACCCTCATATTTATTCTGTAGTTTTTTTATCTGTTTATCATTTTGTAATTTACAACTCTCCACTACCTATCACATACAGACTCAATACCACACAGTAAGACCCATCATGTAAGCCCAATAGGCAATTAGAAAAAAATTCACAAGACTTATTTACTATTGTTACTAGTTATTACTATACCTAAACCTACCATACCTACTATATCTAAGCCTAAACTTGTCAGAACTGACATTATATGTGTGCACATGTAACAGTGTGGCACACAGCTGCACATGACAGTTCTAATAATCTTCCCTCATATCCTCCAGACAGGCATTAATCTCAGAATGCTGTCTATTGGAGGACAGGAAGGTTTTCAATAGACCAACTCATGGTTAACTTTTTCTTTGTATTGCCTATTATTATTATGTTTATTTGTTACGTAAGCAAGGCAGCACATCACATATACAGTTAAAAAAAACATACAAAAGTGGTCCATTAATGATGTCACGCTCTGAATTAGGATATGCTGTACTCTACACTATAAGCCGCTGGAGATGGGGGTATACGTTTGTGACGCCATATTTAAAGGGGGGCAGGAAAGTGTGACGAAGGGAGGAGCGGATAATTTTTTTTTAAACATCACGTGATGTTATTTATGGACGACCCCATACACAGACATGCAACAAAAATTTTTAAGTTAAAGTAGGCCTAGATCAAAAAAACATACACTAAAATAAAATACACATTATAAAATAAAAATGTCAAAATTAAAATAAAACAGTACGTGTCTAGTTGCCCGTTGGGCTTACGTGATAGGTCCTTCTGTGTGGTAATGAATCTTCACATATTATAGTATATATTGATATTATTATTGTTATATTAATATTATATATTACATGACAATATTGCACTGATCTCGTGTAATTCTTTTTACTACATTAGAAACGTAGCACGCAAAAAGTAAAAAAAGCACAAACCTAGATTCTTGGTCACTGTGGAACAGAAGAAAACATGCCTGCTGATAGCATGGCAAAATAGAGAAAGCAATCATAGCTCGCAGTTACCTTGTTTTTTTTATTTCATAACGACGACCACCTTTTGGTCGGACAAGCAAGGTCGTTTGAAACTATAAAAATCATGGCCAAAAGGCCAAGGCAAAAGCTATTCGCCAGGCGACGTCACCATCTTCGCTTTGCCAGCAGTTCGCTTATGTCTCCTTCAACGCAATGATAACGAAATTTTCAAAGTGATCCAGAATCCAGGATTCTTTACGGATCATTCTCAAAATTAAATCACTTGTAGCTTATGCCATGCCCGACATAACCACAAAATTTCAGAAAAAGGACAAAAAAACACATGCAAAAAAAAACTAGCATGGTGTCACAACAAATTAACAAAAAATAACTTTCTCAGATTCATTGAGGTTCTCGCTGACATTGTGCGCTTTATAAATTAAATTTACTTACTTACTTACTAAAAACCAAGATCAGCTTATTACAAGATGCACGCATCTGCCACTTTTCATCACTGCTCGGGGATCGGCTCGACTTGAATGTTGTTCTGTGTGCAATAAAGATGACGCAGACAGAAAAGTTCACCAAGAATTGCTTTTATGACCCTCAACTTCTCTCGCTTCAGTTGTAGACTACGGTTCTGCAGTGCCAAACCACGCCGAATTAAGATACTGGTTATGTTTTATAGTTGGCAATCGTCGTTTGGCATTTACAAGACGCTTCCTACAACAAATTGTTATAATTTGTAAGGTTTTAGGTGTAAAAAATTAGATTATTTATATGTTTCACCGCCGCAATCTAACCTTTAATCCTGCCAAGGCTTTCTCCCATTGTTATTGCCCGTTTGTTGTGTTTAATTCGATATTTTGAAACCTTTGTCAAACCTATATTTTAGCCCTAGCTCCGAGATGGACTAAACTTTGTTCAGTCCATCTGGGAATAACGATAACTCGTAAGAGTGTTGTAAATCGATTTCAAAAACGTTTGTTCAAATTCCATTATTTATCGATATAGCAAAGTAACGTGAAAAACAATACATCATTTCTGATCACCCAAATATTGAAAGAACTGCGTCGAGAACTACTCTATCTAGACATCGGTCTGGAAGTAAACACGAACGGCCACAAACTGCTAAACTGCTCTCTGCCGCTGCAGTACTGATCTTTTATACAAGAATGTGCAGCTCTTTTAGCACAACGCTCGGCGGCTGCGTCTTTCTAATTTAGCCTTAAGCGCGGCCGCCAGCTATCCAGGAATTCTTAGGATATCTAGCACCTACACTCTCCCTGCTCTTCTTTTTAAAAATTTTGGGGTAAATTACAAAATTTTTAAAGTCCAAAAACCAAAATAAAAATCCTAAGTGCTAAAAGTTGCTAAAAGTCCGAGCGTTGTGACAAATGACAAAGAGACAAACACACAATACACTATTAAACTAAATTAACATTGACCTTCCGTGACTACGATGGATAAACAGTGTAAATAATAACGGTGTATGAAATTTTATGAAACTTTAACATAAACTGTAAACATGATCAGCGAAATAATTAATGCTATGTCCATCGTTACCAAGGTGCAATTAGTCTATTACTGATTTATGCAACGGAAATCTAAAACAATCACATCCTAAAATGTAAAACACCACATGATCGCAGACAACAAAGAACATGAGATAAAAACAATCGATATATAATTGCTGCGCAAATGTAATCAAACGCGCAGAAACATCAACCATCAAATAGGTACAATATGCAAATGCAGAGAGATATTAGGTTTAAAACAATTAAACTGTAAATAAAAATACGGACAATTTAAATTAATTATCAGCCTAATTATTAATTCAGCTACCCATTTAATTAAGTAATTCAAATATGAATATGACAACATAGCCAAGTGAATAATCGCTGATGAACAATAAACAAGCAAACAAATTAATATGCTTGAAACACATTTAAATAAACTAATTATTAACTAGCTAAGTGAATAATCGATGATGTAAAACTATGTCAGAGATCAAAAACCGCTGCATAGTAATTCAATGCAGCTTACATGGCTTAATACATGACCATTCGCTTGGTGGTGCCACAGGGCAATCAACAGTGTAGGAGAAAATCAGCATTAAATGTTCGTTGAAATTCTAGCAAAAGTTAATTACAAACTGTGCGAAATTATACTATTCGTTAAGTTTTACGGATCTAGTCCATCAATAGTCCATGTGTAAACGTAAAACAAATAGATTTATGTACAAATCGCGTCATGCATTGATCAACGCGCAGACGCGTCAAACAGTGACATTCATCAATCGCAAACGGTAAAATATTAAATATGCATGACGACAATAAAAGCAATCTAAGCGAAAAAAACGAGAAAAACAATACCATCAAGTAATATGTACAATAGATGCAAAGTACAAAGTGGCTGTCGTGTGAGTAAGCTATGACGTTACTTGAACTTTGTCCTATGGGCTGTAATAATTCATGTTTGTATTAATTGTCGTATTTGTGTGTGATTTGTAGATTTGAGAAAAAAAGACTTAAGTTTGATATATCGAAATAAAATTGACAAAACTGTTTCAAGTTTAACTGCAAAATGTCTTATAGTGACGTTGTACTAATAAATGATTTTTATAGTTTCAAACGACCTTGCTTGTCCGACCAAAAGGTGGTCGTCGTTATGAAATGAAAAAAACATTCTTTAGACTGTCACATCGTGGCGTGCATGGCTGACACACCATGGTGATGTATGTGGATGGATAGATGGAAATAGTGGGCATAACATGCTTAATAGCGAATAAAAAATAATATAACAACCATAGTCTCAAATACGAACGAATAAAATTGTGATACATGACAGATTCAGACACAATTCGCACTCATTCGAAAAGAGACATTCATGGAGTTAAGTGCATAAGACATGTGTTATGGTAAGTCACAGAAAATATTTATCGTGCTTAGAATTTACTCTAATCACGAAGGACAACGATCTGAAAAATTGTCCCTTTGTTTCATGTTCAAAATGTCTAAGTACCAGCAGCTGCCGTAGAGTGGAAAGGCGTACAGCCTTTTGGTGCCGTGAGGCTGTTAGCAAACCATTCGAAAACTCTACACGCTTTCCGTTATCAAGCCGTAGACTCCAAGCGCTAAAGCGCTCAAGGCGTCGAGTCATAATGTGTGGTGTGTTATGTAAATGAATGGGGGCCTTGGTGGTTTTACAACTCCCCCCAGCTCCCATCCGCTACACCCCTCTCTTCGTACTTTTTTATCCTATAAGCGTGGAGTATTCAAAGTCTGTATGACGTCGGCAATAAAAATAGCTGCACGCGATCGCACGTTACTGCCGCTGTAAACATAACCTAAAAGGATTTATGATGACAAATTTTCAGATCGTTTCATTCTATGCCTAAGGGCTGCTATGGGATAAAGCACGTGACTGTAGCCGCACCAGAACTCAAGTCTATGCACATCTTCCACAATATGGGATGAAGATATATATTAGACAAAGCTGAAATAATGTACTGTCGTTACTGGTTATGGATATGTGGCCATCCGGTGTGGTCCCAACTGCTATTTATTAAATCCTGTTTACTGCTATCCCGCAGGGCCAATATAAAAAGTAACTGTCTGCTTTAGGCTTGGTTGGTCATTTTACAGTGTTTTCGTAGTTCCACATTTTCACATGAAAATAAATTTTTCATGCAAAATTTGTACATTAAATGATACACATTGTAAGGATATATATGCACAACCCTTTTGGCTGGTGAAATTTTGTAACAAGAGATAATTTTACATAAAATTTGTGACATACATGTTTACAAATCAGATGCAGAATTTTGATAGCCGTCTCCAAAATAACACTACCAGTTTTCATTAATCTAAGTGCATGCCGCCGGTAGATAGTGAGAAAGGTGCCTAAGATTTTGGCCATGCTGAAATTTTCATCCTATGCAAAGTGATCAAGTCGTAAATAAAACTATATTAAGCAATGTACAAATTAACAACAACACAGTACGTAGTACCCTAGCGCAAAATTCGCAAAGTGAATGATACAGCGCTTACAATGGCACGAGTTACCGCAAAAGAACAAAGCATTGTGAGACAAGGTATAAATAGTAAGCAGTAACACTTTTAGACTAAATACGGCAAAACATAACATTTCGGATTAAGTTAACTGAAGCATATTAATAATATGTAACGAATAAATAAAACAGTTGTACGGAAAAAATGTGAGAAATGTCAATGCTATTAGGGTGGGGGTAAAATTTCACCATGGCCATATAATCGTGGTATCTATAAGTGAGACTTCTGGCCTGATTGCTGACAACCGCTGTAAAAATGTCAGTCAGTGTCTTAAAACGGCTCGGGCCTGCTCTGGGCCTGCTCTGTTCGGCCTGTGTGTAATCAAGGGTGTGGACTGACAAAAAGTAGCTTAACAGCCAACAGAAACTAACAGCAAACACAGTTTTACGGCAGGTCTTTAGATAGACCGTGTTCAAGACGTTACAGTTTTCAAGCTAACAAAATCTCTGAAAATCGGTGTACAAAATTTACAAGGCATACAAAAGGCTGTCAAAATAATCAAGCAAAAATGACACAATTGTCTGTTTGTCTGTTTGTCAATCTGTCTGTTTGTCTGCCCACCACAAATGTATTGGGGTTAAATAGTGCAAGATAGGGTCTAGGTCGCCATTGGCCACCAACAGACATTCGCACATTGACTTTTAAATGATATAAAAACCACTAATCCTAAATAACCTTAAAAATTTATAACACACTATGGTATGCCAAATCCCAGTCGTGTGATACTGTGGCTAAACGGTACGTCATAGAGTGTACTATCGTAAAAGGCATGAGCAATTGCCTGTAGGTTGTCAACAGCGATCGTCTGCAGCGATTTGGCCGCAATTATTAACGAAAACTCTCAAATTATACTATAAATAGTGAGAGGTTTCCTTCAAGGTTTTTCTTTAAATCTTTCAACTATAGTTCTATCGCTAAATCCTTTTTTAAAATTCCAAATACGTTATTGGGCCCAAATCTTTCGACAGGGGCCCCAATTATAGATTATTATAAACAAATGAACGTACTGGAAATGTTATTAAAATTTTGGGCATAGGGGGTGAAATTTTTGGGTATATTACGCCTATTGAAAATCCTACGTATGAAATATCGTTTTGTCATAATTAAGTACAAAAATCGGCCTATAGCAATCGTCACAAACGGTGCATAAATTTTAGTGACTAATTGGTCTTTTCATATACGTTTCTATATAATTTTAAGTGGCAGCGTTACGACGATTACGCGGCCTATATCAAACGAGAACTCACACAATACAAGGACTTAGCGTAGACGTGCCACGCCAAACGTATGTGCTTAGGAAGTAAGGTGACTACGTTACGTATACTCATACATATTTATATTAAGGCTTAATGCGTATTTGTAATGCAATCTTTCAACGGACTTGCCCGTCGGTCAGCGAGATAAGGAGTTCGGTGCAGTATTTAAACGAAGTGAGAGATACGATGGGATTACAGCCTTACAAACGTTTACCAATGTTACGTGCTGCTGTGGCCGAAATCTCGGTGCTAAGATCAATTACATAAGCCGCTAGTCGTCTTACTAGATAACATTTGCACTCCGAGTAACGACCCCAAACGGTACACAACCCTGGGCTACTGGAAACTGGCGTCGTACGTAGCCATTTCCAGTCTGGAAATAAACCACATCCAGCCTGCCTACAACTGATGGGATTTAATTATACGTTACAATTAATTATACGTTACTTGTAATATTTTAAATATAGGAAAAACCGTACGTTTCAACACCCTGCTAGTACGCTCACAGCCTGTCTACAACTGATGGGATTTGATTATACGTTACTTGTAAAACCGTACCAATGACTCACGAACTCAAAGTTGATTCGTTGTAATAAAACAGCAAACTAAGACATGACTGCCCTATGCACGTCAAGATCCTAGCTATGGTTAACTAAAAGGGTACAAGAATTTTTTGATATTGATAAATATGAAGAGAACGCAAAGTACAATTATAAGCCAATGGGTTAGGTCTGTGAGCAGGCATGTCCAAGCATGTCCAGCACTGGACATCACAGGCAATCCATTGGAAGCTAAAAGGTAAGATTATAACCAAGCAATTATAAAAAGAAAAGAATAGATAGACCTTGTAGGAAAGTAAGGAAGAAAAAACCGTGGGCAACTGAGATCGCCGCTGGGACTGCCTGCCTAGGCCCTCATTGGTCGCGATCTCTCAGTGTGCCCAGGGCTGGCCATGACCGTTAGACGGCCTATGGCCTCAAATAGGCTGAAGAGAGAAGAACCAATCCCGGGAGGTTCGCTTATCTCCCCAACTGAAATATGCTTCAGCCTGCGTCGGGTTGTAACTGAGAAATATTTGGTCTATCTAAACAAAATTAAGTGCAAAACTAAAATTAACTAAAATTTAAGTCAGATGTGATTTCGTGAGTCATTAATAATTTTGTGGTTTAATACTTTTAGCTTAAAGCGCAACTGCTGGTGCCTGGAACTGTTATTCTATAAATTTTGAAGTATGATACATTTTATAGCGAAATTTTTATTTAAAGAAAATTTGTTATTGGCGATCTAATCTACACAATAACATAATAACGATACTACATATCTGCTTCGAAAAAATTAAACGATTCTGGACGCTCGCCGACCAACCAAATGTCCAGTCGTGTTTTCTTAACAGTGATTTGGATCAACCCCGAAAAGCAATTTCCCTACGCAAGCACTTATGAACGGCCTTCTGATTAAACTGTTATGTGCGCCAGCCTAAGGCTGGTAAGTGCAAGGCCCATAGCGGAGTTAAGTAACGCTGTTTAAGCCAATACGCCAAATTGGTACGTACAGGGAAATCCATCACGTCACTAAAGCTAAGGGCAGGCACTCAGCGGTGTATAGGGCCGCCGCACCTAAATTTAACCCTTTTATCTCCAAAGGTAAGTGCTTGCGTGTTTAACAAAATTTTGCGTTGGCTTATAGGTAACCGCATGTTCAGCCAAAACATGTCACACCCAACTCATGTGCCTATACGGGAAGTAAGGGGTATTTCTAATGAGTGAGCTTTTGGCTTAGTGTCATCTTTCTTTGAACAGTTTATTTGTTAGTTTTTTCATCCACTAGGTGTTTTTAGCATACTGACAATTCTTAGGATGCCGAACGACGACTAGTTGAAAACTGTGAACGCTGAAGCTGTCTGTTTTTGCTGCTGTTTCCAATTTGTTTCCGACTCCTGAGCATAGGAACTGGAAATGAATTTAGTGTGGACAGAAGGTCTGACGTTCAACGATCTGCTAGCAATTTGGTTAGTAGTTTTGGTACCAGTTTCCCACTGCTTGGTAAGACACAAACGGTAATCATGAGAGATGAGTTGATGACGTGTACCAAGGAGAGTTACAGAAGTTACAGGAGGCAACTGATTAGAAACATTCCGCAAGGAACACTAAGTGAAAGGCACTTGTACACCCCAACACTACAGAGTCTACTCTTGATGAAATCCACGAGTTTTCGTTTTCTACTAAGAAAGTCAGCTAAAAGCAAGGTTTAGTCTAGTTTATTTTAGTGCTAAAATGTGATGTATTTTGTAATTTTCCAAGACTAGAATCTTTAACCTAATATTATACAAATATTTGAGCACTCTATACAACAAAGTGCACTGTATGCTAATTACACAATTGTTACATGTCATTCAGTGGTAAATATTTAAAACGATGGTAATAACGCTAAAAG
>Ga0209367_1010593_pt1 | contig 12339 bp, 10 predicted proteins | sample WorMetLIZISLAND2_FD_187412 | JGI IMG/M metagenome (GOLD analysis project Ga0209367, IMG submission 187412) | Marine gutless worms symbiont microbial communities from Max Planck institute for Marine Microbiology, Germany - Olavius geniculatus... ... | reverse complement strand
GTTTCATATGTATTGACAGCGCATCCAGTGCACTAGAGATTTTTCTAAATTATAGCGCACTATATAAAAGTTCACTTGGCCACTATAAACTTATCAGTTCATCTCAATGTGCATCATGGACACAATAACCCATTTCAAGTGCAGTTTTTAGTAAACGTAGTAAACTAACAGAGTTACAGTGCCTCAGAAGTCTTTCTGACGTAAGGCGCTATAGATGTTAGATTATTACTATTAACACACATTTCTGGGATGACTAATGACTGATTAAATGTCAGCCAACTTCAACCAGCCAATGCTGGCTAGTTACCCATTGCATGATTAATCAGACCTCTGCAAAGGGCAGAAAACTTAAATTTTATACTGCTCTCCCAACTGGAATCTAGGGCTAACTCTCAGGTGCCATCAATTGCAAGACATCCTGCGCATGAAAAAATGCATCTAAAAGTGAGCTAGACAGACTAAATATTTCTGAACATTTCCTAGAAACAGAAAGCTCTTGCACTTACCAGCCAACACTATTCTGTTGCACTGTTTGAGTGATCCCCAAAAGAACAGACACACACAATAACCTTATCATTATCAGCCTCCCTAAGAACTGCAAGGAATAACTAACAACCAGGAATCAAACCAACTAACCCGAGATCACATCCATCACAGAGTAGAAGCCGGTCCTCTCGATCGGCTCGGCCACACACCTCGCAGAACGTGTTGTCGAGTACCGGTTCATCCTCTACCTGCAGTTCACGCTGAGCTATTGGGATACGTCGGTAGACAACTCCTTCACAACCATCTCGGACCAGGATTAGACGAAACACTTGCCGATCCACAGGACACGTGTTTACGTTCTACCACAATAAACAAACAACAACTCTCCCAGCTACTGCTGTATCAGACGAAACACTTGCCGGTTTCCAGATATGTGTTTACGTTCTACCACAGCAATTCAACCATCAACACAGAAGCACTAGCAACGTTAATGCACTGAAGCTATAGATGCTCAAATGAAATAATTCATTCAAGAAAGAAAAGCAGCGATATCAGACTGCAACATTAGTTAACGGTGACAACGTAACCATGAAAATGAAGCAAATTACACAAATGACTTTGATAACAACTGACCACAATAAGGCCCAGTGATGATTAACAGTTTTGTAATACTTAACAGTTGCCACTGTCCAAAGACTACAGTACATGTCAGTTAATTATGAAAGTAGTTACTCAGCCAATAAAGCTCACGAATACACTCAGATGCAATAAGTGAGTGACTCTTTTTGTTTTTTTCACAGCCCAAAAGAACAACAGTGATATGCATTTAAGCAAGCAGCAGTGACTGACTGAAAGAAGCTACCTTGGCCCACTCGAGAATGCACTCGAGGCAGAAGCTATGATCACAAGCCTCCGGTGAGCCGACAGCCTGTGAGGTGAGACGTGCTAGACATATAGGACAGCGTGGACAGGACTCGTCTATATCACCGTCACTGTCAGACAGAAGCAGCTCAGTCAGTGCAGCCACGCCTGTGTCCTCCGTCTTCACACTGCACGAGTTGTTCGTCATCTCCTCCGTATCACTCGCAGACTCCGACCCTTGACACATCAGTAACAGAATCATCACGATCACTAACTGTATAAATTCAACAAACTGTGCAAACTCACATTATACAGCCACCCAAATGTATGTAAAGGCTGTATAAAAAAAGATACAGATAAACAGCAAATGAGAAAGGTTGAAAATTAGAAACTACGACAAACTTGTAATAATCTACAGCAGTTTTTTTAGCAACAGTCTAGTGATGAAGCTTAACATCAAAGTTTGTGTTGCGCAGTGCAGCAGCTCTGTACTATGACACTTCAGCGTACATTGATAACCATGTTGCTATTAAATTACCTGTCTATAAAAACAGTAAGATTCTCATGAAATTCACAGACTTTTACACCGCAATAACTCACTCATATGCAATGCATGTTTTAATACACATGCGGTTCAATGCACTTTCTGTGAAAAAGACCCGAGTCACTCAGCATCAGTTACAACACACGATTCTTATATTTACTAGTATGATATCATCAATTTTCAAATGTGTAAAATACAACAATTTTAGCCTCTGCACTAAATAAAGAACTTTGATTTAACTAGTCACACTAATGTAATGATCTTGATCAGCAATGTCAGTAATTTTACCGCTGTCTGTGTCACTGTCATCACTTTCATCTTTTACTCCGTTATCACCCCCATCATCACCGTTGTCATCATCATCATCATCATCATCACTGGTTGCCGAACCCCCTTCACTGTCAGTCTCCTCTTCATTCCCCGTTTCATACTCATCCGTATCATCATCGTAATCGCCGACGGAAGCGAAGGCTGCACTAGTGGTAAGTTTTTCCCCAGTGCCTTCTGCCGCTGCCACTATCGGCAAAGATGTTGAACTTTCGCCAGTGCCTTCAGCATCTACTGAGCTTGTGTCACTTTCGCTAACAGAGTCTGACATTACGCATCTAGAACTCTGCAAATACAAACGAAACAATCAAGTCATATTCAGATTCCATAATCATGTTACTACAATGTCATCTTCACCACCATGGCAACAATAACACAACAATATTAACAAAAACATACCACAAGATTAACAACTTTATGTCAGCAAATTCACCAAATCCAACGAAGCCACCAGATTACTGGTGGCCTAAGTAAGCACAGGCAAAAGCCATCTAACGCTTACTATCCAAATAACTAAGGTTAACTATGTGTTCCCAGTTGCAGTTCCTGTTTCAAACAAATTTTAAACAATAATTCTAGCGATAGATCGGCAATCTTGCTGTTAGCACTGAAAAATTGCTAGAGGTAGATCGGGTAGGCACATTATTAGGTACATGGTAGAACTTATGTTCCTGGTATGTTCCTGGTAGTCATAGGACCATGCCACGACACTGTCACGTACTTAAATCAGGCTTATTCAGTATTATATCAGAGTCCATCTCAAGCCATACCTATCTGTTTCTTTGTAACACAGACTTAAAAATATATTGTTTTTGAATAAATTTGGTAATTGATAACAAAGGGACTGATATTTCAGTCCCAATCGCAATCCTGATAATGCAGTGAAGAAATATGGCTGCATTCTTACACTAATAATGTGATAAATGTAATTAGATAAAGTGGCGATCTACCACTAGTAATTTTCTGCTCACTAGTGCGAGATCGCCGATCTACCCCTAGCAGTGATCATTTTTAAATTGATTAATTGTATCACTGGTTACACACACGTCAGAGAATGCATTCTAGTGATCAATCTGATACAACTAAAAATACTGAACAAAAATGCCAATGCCACAAATCACTATACAACCAGATTTAGTTCATATTTGCAAATCATTGAATCATGAGCATTTTAGTGCGGACCGTCAAGGTAGTACGTCGATAAGTGTCTGCTGGATTTTCCGTGGAGTAGCTGCCGGTAAACGAACACCTATGGTAAAAGTACGGTATTAACTATATATGGTAGAAGAAGACTATACATGAAAGTCAACAATTTTAATCTAACAAGATGCAAATAACACTCTGACGAAGACACTAGCACAGTAAACAATCATTTTCACACACACAGTGCGTGAAACGGAAATGACGTCACATTATTTACTTTTTATTCAGTAAGTAAACGTCTTTGCTTAATATTTAAATATTCTTTGATTAAATTTTTGCACTCGCACTCGCAGCCAATCACGAGCTTTGTTTGCTTGGCGACTTGTTTGAATTTGTGTACATGAGAATTTTGTTTATCTATTGTTGAATTATTGCATTTTGTCGTACTGTCTAGCTTTACTACTTACAATGGCTTCTGATGAATGCGTTAGTGATATTAGCATTGATATGCAAAATGTTTTACGGTCGCCACTAGCTGGTGATTTGTACCAGGAACCGGGTACCCGGACCCGGTTCCAAAATTTATTACCCTGTTCCAAATCCGGGTAATTGGTACTCGTTTTACTGATTACTGGTAAAAACAAGATACTGTTCAAACGAACACGGAGTCTGTTTTATGCATCTCGATAGCTAACAGTGAAGACCGTATAAATTAAATGAGTGAGGTGTGTTGGCCAGAGATGTGCGGATCCTGAAATTTTTGAGTCCGCGTCAGTTCGCAGATTTTGACCATGGATCCGCTGTCAATCCGCGTTTGCAACAAGAGAGAAATATTGGATCCGCGTCCGCACTGAATAACTCTAGTCATTATACGTAAGGTAGGCCACTACGCTGTGCGCGCTTAGGCCTATAGCAGATTACAATTTACCGGTACCAGCTGCTACCGTGCTACGCACGTCTTATCACACGCCACTTCTGTCTGTTTTTAAATTTTATTAGGAAAAAATACACTCGTCACGAAACAGGATCCGCATTGATCGATTCCCGTTCCCACATACTTTCGCTCCCAGGAGCGATCGCTCCCTGGTACTTTCGTTCCCTGGAACTCTCGTTCCCAGGAACTTTTGTTCCCTGGAACTTTCGCTCAGAGTTAACATTATACACCTACACACTTAATAGAAGCAGATGAAATCAAAGGACGCCAGCGTGTGGTATAAATGCTCAACGTTTAAAACAAGAAAGCCCACTGTCGCTAGGGAACGTGCTACAGCTAGCCTAGAAAGGTTTTCCGAAAGATGGGTTTAAGATTTAGGGAAGAGACTAGAATTTAAAATAATGGTAAAAACTTGACAAAAAATATAATTTAAGGAAGAATTTATAAACAGATATAATTTGAGAAAAAATTTGGAGAACTTAGTCAATTTAAGATAAATTAGTTAATAAAATAATTTGATAGATTCTGCCATCTTTTACTACAATAAATCTGTACAAATATACAAACAAGTTATAACGCCTTAATTTCCATTAGTTTATTAACTAAATAATCATAATTTGTGTTGGGGAGCAAAACCACGTTACGCTAACTGTGGGAACGAAAGTTCCATGGAACGAAATGTGTCAAATAATGCAAAAAAATTGTGTTGTGTTTGAAACTCTTATAAATCTGTAGGCTACATTACGGACTGCAAGGGGGGGTTAGAAATTTGTGACGTCATATTCCAGGGGGTCCAGATCAGCGTGACGAAACATGACGAAGGGAGGGAGAAGGGTATTTTTCTCCAAAAATTGTATGAGGTCATTTATGGATGACCCCTTGCTTTAAAGTTGAAACTGGGTCTGGGTACCCGGTTCTTAAAACGGGTAGTGCTGCAAATCACGACCACTAGTGAAGAACGTTAATTAAAACTGCAGTGCTTTGACGTGAACTTGAAATATCACTCACGCAGAAATACAATTTATACAGTCCCGAAATATGCAGTAACACGGTGTTTGATGAAAAAAGTACTATCAGATTATGATCGGTTGGATTGATAAACTGCAGAAATTAATTTTGTTAACTATTATGTTTGAATATACACGTTTTTGAGCCAATTTGCTGATAATGTTTCAAATTACAAAGTTGATGGTAATGCTGGGGAATGTACGTACAGGTATGTACCACAGATTTTGTATATGTTAATATGTTATGCTGTTAGAAGCTGTCCGGAGAACCTTTGGTAGAAAAGAATATGAACATAGCAACGGTTCGTCCGATAAGCAAGTTATCGACATTTGGATCATCTGGACTTCGGCAACCCACCAGCATACCGACTGCATTCAGGAGAACAGTTGACAAAGACGATGTAAGTATCATGTAAATATTCTGAGTACCGAAATGAATTGAGAGTCATACATGTATCAAGTCTTTTTGAAAAGCCTAATTTCAGTCCGCCCAGACTAGAATAGTCTATTTTCAGTCTGCTCTGGACTGAACTAAATTCTGTTTTCAGTCAGCGGGCAGAGCTAGATGGACTAAGCTTAATATAGATCAGTAGGCCGCAGGTTGTAGCCTGTAGCCTATACTGGGTAGTATGCCGATTCAAATATTCTGCTCTAAAATTTACCTCCTTTTAGGCTGAATGCAACAGAGTTCTCTGCTCCGCTACAATGCTGTAACATTTTCCCTTCCAACAGTGAAAACTGCATGAAAATCTGTACAGTAACGGCAAAGTTATTAGGAGTTTTCAACAGCTTGCCTGCAGCTCAACGTGTGGTGGTAAGTAGCAGGTGGTTATGACTAGATCGTCGGTTGTGGTGGTAGTGCGAGCAGAGTCAGACGAAGACTACAATTTATGTTTATATTATCATGCAGGGCTCAGCAATTAGGGTTTGGGTTAGTGTTAGCGTTGTTGAAAGAATTTGAAAGATTTATTTCAACAATAGTGGATGCCAGAGATGTGCGGATTCTGAATTTTTTTTTAGTTCACGTCAGCCTGCAGATTTTGACCAAGGATCCACTGTCAGTCCACGTCCGCAACAAGTGAGAAATATTGGATCCGCGTCCGTCCAAGTCCGTACTGAATAGGCTTGCCTCCACAGGGTGCAGCAAAAAAAGTGGACCCTTAAAGTTTTTCGCCGTTTTCTCAACAACCGTTCGGGATTTTAATATGAAATTTTACAGCTTTATTTAGTGAAACATTCTACATCTAATTGTCAATTGCTTGGAAAACAGCGAAAAACGTTAGGGGTCCACTTTTTTTGGCCGCACCCTGTGGTCATTAATATGCAAGGTAGGCCACTACGCGCCTAAGTTTATAGCAGATTACAATTTACTGGTAGCAGTGCTACCGTGCAACGCATGTCTCAGCACACACCACTTCTATTTTTTAAAAATTTTATTAGGAAAACATACACTCGTCACAAAACAGGATTTGCATCAGTCCATGTCTGCAAATTTCATCACGGAACATGATTTGCGTTTGTCCGCGTCCACAAAAAAATCCTGCGGATTTGGATCCGCGATCTGACGCGTCCGCAGTCCACACATCTCTGGTGGACACCATATATTAGTGTGCAGTATGGGTGACATACTGAGGTTGCTGCAGGCAGTTGCAAAAAACTTGCCAAGCGGCTATCCTGTGATAGTTGCTAGCTTGAGAAGCTGCTTGGCTGGACCCGGCTCATGATGCCTTGACCAGTTGCTATGGTGAGCACCTACACGGATGGTCTTGGCCGGTATTTATGACCACTATTCGGTGGTTGTACATACTGGTTAAGGCTGTTGAAGGCCGGACTGAAAATAGAGTTTAGTTCAGTCCGGTGCCTGACTGAAAATGGACTGGGGCGAACTGAAAATAACACCTACTAATCTTTGTTTCATTTAATGCTAATCGCCGTACCCTACATGTTACCTAAAAACAGCTTTTTATAATATTTTAAAATAGAATAACAATGCTAATATGCTGTATGCTAAATACTGCTTTGGTGTCTTGCTTATAAACTATGCATTAGATTTACACAGACTATACTTTCCATGTAAACAAAGTGATCTCCATGTGTTCTATAATGTGTTTGGTTTTGTATGAGTTTATTAGATTGTGCTCAGCATATTCTGATTGTAGACATTCATACGGACATTTTAAGACTTTTGTCTGGCATGCTTTTCACGCTTTTTATCTTAAATATCTTTTCTGTATTATGTGATTTATTGTTCTGTTTTCCTGTCACATTTCTGCTCATTTTTTTGTATGAATAATGATTATCAAATGGCAATTATCTTCTTGCTGTAAAGGTATTTGCAGGCCTGGCTAAACTTTTTCTGTTTCACTGTCCAGACAGGAAATTTTTTGCGGCTTAAACAAGTTGCTTACCAGTATTTTATTTATTACATTCGATGAGTTGTAAACTAATGGTGGCTTTCTGTCCGGTTTGACTACCATGCATCAGTTGAGGCCTGGCTTGGTTAAGACTGCGATTGGCTTGAGTCTGAGTGTTCTTACCAAGTTTGTTAGTCTTGTTCATCATTTTGAATTATTGACATGGTTTATCTGGCTGTTTATGGATGTCATTTCTTCATGTCTCTTGGTTGTTGTTGTTTAGGAGCAGACGTCAAAGAGACGTAGGGTGGATCCATCTCTGGACACAACGCAGGGCACAGTTGTGTCCCAGGCTCCGGCTATGAAGAAACCTGCGCCCACTTCCAGCTTGATTCAGACGAGAACAGTGGCGAGGCAGAAAGCATCAGCAGCATCTGCTTCTGCTGCTTCTCGTCCAGCGGTTCCGGTTCGGCCGGCCGCAGCATCCACTGCGACTAAAACTCAACCTGCAAAGGGTGCTTTTTTATTTCTTTGCGCTCAAACCTGCATCGATGAAGTTGTTAGCATGTTGTTCTGTGACTGATTTTATATGTTTTACTACAGCTGACATCTGACCAGAGAGCTAGATTCATCTGAAAATTAGTTGATGGTTGAATGTGAATGAGAAAGATATGCATTATGTTTAAAAGCCTTAGGCCTTAAACCTTGGTTTCATAAAGAGAATGAAGGCAAAAGCAATATTTCCAAAAATAGAACTATGAATCGATTATACTGCTACTGCCAAAAGTAATACTTTTGATTTTTGGTTATAAGCCATTACTGGTATATGTCCTGTAAGCTATATCTACACAGAATTGTCTAGCGTGTGTTTGTAATTGTGTGTGACTGTTGTGCATCGTTTCAGCTGCAACTGCTCCAGTGAAGCGACCTATCAGTGTCAAGGTGGATCCGCCAACATCAAAGCCCACTGGCGGTCAGTCATCGGTCTTTGTGTTCAAAGGTTTACAAGCTGCACCGGCCACTAATGTTCAGACCACAACAGCAGCAGCTCGGCCTGCTGGTATTAGTCTGCTGATATGTGCCTAGGATGTGATAAAGATGAATATCCTTGTCAGCAAATTGATCGTTTATTTTCTTAGTTTTGCATTTGTCGTCATTGTCATTGCATACAAGATATTATGGGAATTTTCCCTTTGCTTATATCCTACACAAGTTTCAGTGAGATCCTTTTTTTGCATAGTATCTGTGCAGTCAAACAGAGCTGATGGGATGACTGACTCCAGGAGATGTTTCATTCGGCAGTATGTCAGGAAATACAACAGATCATAGATTGCTACTATTAGCATATTGGATTGTTCCGAGACAATAACAATTTCTAGATTTGTTTGACTCTTGTGCACTCTAACAAAAAGGCAGTTTGGGCTCAGACAAACAATTACTGGTAGATAAAAATGGGATAAATTTGAATTTGCTTAAAAATGTACTCAGCTGAAGTTCTCTAGAGTATCGCAGAGACATCCGCCGTGTCCGGAAAAAAACATCCTGGACATTTTCGATTGTAGCTTAAAGAAGAATGATCAGATTTTAATAATTTTTGACAAGAATATTTCTGACACAACTGGCCATCAAACAACCATTTAGTTTCCTACTGCACCCATTGTCTATTTCAGCACTATCTGGGGAAAACAGAACCAACAAAAAAATTGTATTTTTGTCCAAGGAAGCATTATTACATTAATCAAAATAAGACATAAAACACATTTTTTCACATTTCTGTCACTTGGGCTGACAGTTCATCCAACTGTTTGTTTTTCAACTGCCTACAGTAAAAAAAGTTCAAAGTGTCAGCCATTACATATTACATTACATAACCTCAGGTACAGAGATGGTTTCTCCTTTTGTTGACAGCAGTGTTAATGATGTTCTGCTCCAGAACAATCCAGACTTCACCAATCACTTTTTGAATTCATCAAAATTCTTGAAGGTTATTTGGTTGACACAGTGCTGCATGACAGTCAAACCTTGTAATCGACTGGCTGTTAAGAACCACAGGTCCGAAGATATAAAATTTATTGAAGTTTTTTTGTTCATGGCAATGCACATATCGCTTGTTTTGGTTTTCTCAGGTAGTGCGGAAACACACACTAGATAAGGTGGGAACTAAAACAGTCGTTTGATGGGCAGTTGTGTCAAAAATATTTGCACCACAAATTATTAAAATCTATTAATCCTTCTTTAAGTCACAATCGATAATGTTGGCGATGCTTTTTGACGTATTTTTGTTCATTTCAATGTATATTTCGTTGGTTCAGTTTTTTCCAGGTAGTGCAGTAGCAGACATTGTGTGAGGTGGTAAAATGGCCAGTCATTTGATGGCCAGTTGTGCCAGAAATATTAGTACCAGAAATTATTAGAATTAGTAAATTCGTTTTCAAGTGACAGTCGATAATGTTCGGGATGTTTTTTTCTGAACACGGTCTAGAAGCTTTGCTTAAATTTCATTGCCAGCTTCATTGCATTGTGCCAAGACTGCTAGTAGTTTTAAATGTTATTAACTTACTTTCTTCTTACAGATCCAGCCAGACTTTTTGTGTAATCTTATGGAAATTGTTTTAGTGAGGCTTTATAAAAGCCATCACCGTTGGAGGATGAACTTGGTAAATATTTCATGTAATACGTGATTTGTTTAGACTGAGAACAGGTAAAAGGCAGAATCGAAAGGCGTTTTCTGTGTGTGTTTGTGTATAATTAGGAGCTGGTAAGAAGCGCCCAGCATGGGACACAAAAGGTCGTCTGGAGGACATGGAAGTGGCATTGTCTCGACACCTAGAGCAGAACTCAAACCTGCAGCAGCAGATCTTGTCGAGCAACGAAAGGATTGCTCAACTAGAGTCGATGAACTGTCAGCTAAAGGGCACAGTCCAGCAGCGTGAAGAAATGACAACCCAGGCTCGCGATGAAATCGACACGCTTCGACGACGGCTACGGTACTGCAGTCACTTAAGATTTGATAATACAGTTTTTCCATTGCTACTAACTGCTATAACTTGACAGTGGAATGTCAGCTTTGAACAGTTTTAATGATTGCTGACGGCTTCTTTTGTTAGATTGAGGCTGTGGCTCATTGTGACTTTTGTTTAAAGTGTCCCCATAAGTCATCAGCTTCAAGTTGTTGGAGTAAGACAAGGCCATTCGACAGGCAGTATTAGTGTTTTAACTCTCATGCTTGTCTGGAGCATTTATCACTACGGACACTGTGGTGAGACATATCAGGACTGAGTAGGTCATGAGATGATGAGTGAGTGATAGTATACTTGATTGACTTAAGAGTAGAAGTCCAAATTTTCATTTGTGATTTAATATGAGTTTTTTCCATGTATTTGCCAGCTTGCGTGTTTTGCTGCTGTCATGGCAGTTGCTACTATGAGAGTTTGCACAGTTCATCTGACAAACATCTATACACAGTGTTAGCTGGCTGCCAAGCTTTGGATCAGGCTGATCAGCTTGTGCCAATATACCCGCTTATAGGCAGCTATAGTGACCACATTCATCATCACCATTTATTTTTTCCTCATCTTGACAGCTGATGCTCATTTTACCGTCTCACAGAGGGTAGAATGCTGAGTTGACCATGGCTGGTTACCTACCTGTTACATACCAAGATGGTTCACCTACTTGCAGACAGTCACACATCCAAGTATTAACTGGGCCCGGCGTATAGCGGCTTCGTTGATCTGACGCAATGCATTACTGGTATGTGCCTTGCCACCAACAGTATGATGACAGTGTATTTTGTTGCTGTCAGTGAGAAGGAGGAAGAATTAGAGAGCACAGCGAGTCGCTTGAATCGTCAACTCGCTGATGTCGAGTTTGCTCGGTCTGCGCTGGAGCGACAGAAGATGACGCTCGAGACAGAGCTGTCGGCAAGTCAGCAGGAAATTGCTGGCCTCAAGACGACAGTCGCACAGATGTCAGCAGCTCAAGCCGGCATTGAAGCTGAGCTGTCCGCCACAAAGGTAATGACTGCAGCATAGTGTAGACTTGTAGATATCTTAACAGTTTGAATCTTGATTTTGCATGTCAGTTTTTCAATAATTAACATTGAACTATGTGTATATAAAGTTGTATAATAAAACTGCAAAGTATAATTGGCAACTGTAAGAAGCACTAAAATGAGATCGAAATTAAATTAAGTATAAAATTGTAATCTTGTGTGTTCACCAGCAAAATGTGCCAAACAAACTGCTGTTTATTTGTTGCTGGCTTTCTACTGTTCTTGTGGTTGCTTTCGTTTCCAGTGTCATCAACTGCTACTCGTAATACAGTTTTCACATGCACCGTGCATGTCCAATTCTTCCTTCCACCTTCATCCTCCAATAGACAGCATTCTGAGATTGATAACTATCTGGAGGATAAGACAGAAGATAGTTAGAACTGCCATTACTGTTATGTATGCATTCTTAATTGAATTGGTAGTTCTTACAATTTTAGGTTTACATCATTTTTTGTTCCATATCAGGTTTCTCTGTAAAGGTTAAACTTGTGAAGGTTTAATTTTTTGTTTTGTTATTATGTGTATAAATGTACAAAACATCAGTTTATACACTTGTTAACAGCAACATTTAAGGACTTGCACATCGAAAACAGCAAAAATTACAAAAGGTGATATTGCCTGCATCACAC
>Ga0209367_1010591_pt1 | contig 12341 bp, 7 predicted proteins | sample WorMetLIZISLAND2_FD_187412 | JGI IMG/M metagenome (GOLD analysis project Ga0209367, IMG submission 187412) | Marine gutless worms symbiont microbial communities from Max Planck institute for Marine Microbiology, Germany - Olavius geniculatus... ... | reverse complement strand
GTGATGTGCAGTTACATTATGCGTTTGTAAACAGTTCTTAACAGTTCACTTATGATTCTTCTAGCCAGACTAGGTTTAATCTGAGGTAGCTCGGGAAAAGTTATTTAGTTTCCTGTGGTTTTGCCATCTGTGGCTTGATTTTTAAGGTGCTCAGCCATTGCATTAGTTGCAGTAATTGTAATGATGAGTAATGGGCATATAGCTGTTACTCTGTGTACATTACTTTAATAATAATAATAATAAGTGAACATTTCTATAGCGCACTATCATTTCGAAGAAATCTCTAGTGCGTTTGGCAGTCAATCGAGTGTGAATACTGCATGTTCATAGTGTCCACTAGAGGCAAACTGCGACAATTCTTTCACAGTTTTGTTTCATTTTGTGTCGCTGAACTTACCGTTAGGTTAATGAGTTGATTGCTCTGAGCACTTGTTGCGGTGCGTGTTTGTGTGTTGTTGTTTATGTAGGTACTGAGTCCAGAGTTGCTGCACCATTCTCTGAGAAATAATGCTGCAAGTTATTTGACAAGCACTGTCACGCTGGATGTCAAAAACAATGAGGTTATCATGCTGTGATCATTGAAAGCTTGTCTACCTAGTATTTGATGCAGTGTAACGTTGAGTTATGCAAAAATGCGAAACCATATACACGTTATGCCATCAATATAAGCATTTTCACCATTTAGTAATTAATATTTTATAGAGCCTTCAAATTAATGATCGATAAGTTTTGGAGCTGTCAGAGCGTTAATTTTTTTACGCATTAATTAATGCGTTATTAACACACCAAGGCTCGTCGAGAGGAAGAATAGGGAGAGGGGTTACCCCGGGCCCTGCGACGTTTGGGGGTCCGCGCTTGTAGTATATAGAACTATTAGCCTGTCACTTAAATAATATTTATTTGCAGTAGTGATGGAACGGCAACTACAGTTTAGTTACTTGAATTCATTCGATTGTCAAATAACTGCAGTTTAGCGGAATATTGGAACTTTTGCTTCACAGAATTTAGTAAATTAAATACATTTACGCACGTGCGATTGTGCGTTAATTTTTTTAACGTGTGTTAATTTATTAACGCATTAATGCGTTAATTAACGTGTTAATTTGTCAGCTCTAATAAGTTTATTTGTTGACATTTGATTGAGTGCATATGATCATGCTGATCCTTAGCACTGCAGTTTTCTATATTCTGAAAGTTTTTATTGTATTTTCACAATGCCTGTTCTTTGCTAAATGCTGTTTAATTAATTAGCTTCAAGTCATGCATATATCAGCAACTATTAAGAACATTGAAGCCATTTATATCTTAGTCTGTGGTTCTTACTGTACTTTGCAGGGATTTGAAATTTTCATTTGCTTTTCACGTAGTAATAAGCACAACAATGTTATCAGGTTAGAATCGGTATACAGTTATATTTAACTGTAGATTTGAGCTCCAGTCTTGTTTTCTTGCTGTGTTGTTACTCTCCAGGTATTAATAACAGTACTGGTGTCAAAATTGTTGATGAAATTTTCACCACTTGACCATTGCTTTGACTGGAATGCCCCCAGTGTGCTCATATTGCCAGATGTTGGTGTCATCTAGCTAATGGTTGATGATACATGCATACAGGTGGTAATTCCGCAGATAGTCTACGAGTATGCAAGAAGTTTTGTGCTTGTCGACGCTGCTGGAGAGCTGAGTCATCCTGAAGCTGTGATTCATGCTGTCAGACACTTGGTACCTCACTGGCAGTCACTCGCTGATCAGCTGACCAGTGGTCAGTATTGATGTTTTATTAGAAGTTTTACTGTATATGTGACAAAACTTTGTCTGTTGACCTGTCTTATGCTAGTGCCAGAAGGGCAATTAATCTGTAAGAAATCTGAATTGTAAATTGTTAGAAAAGGTTAACTTTTGGGGAATTTTCTTTAATTTGCCGGTTGGCAGTTGCAGATTGTTGCAGCTTGTGTCCCAGTGTAGACTGATGTCGGCTTTTTGGTGTCCATACAGCACGAGTGCTTAACATATTGGCAATGACACTCTTTAAGGCATTCGAGCCAATGATTTAAGGCAGAATTTATAGGTGGTATTTAGTCAGCAGTTGGTCACATTTTTGGGTTGCATTTTAATGCATTTTCCAGAGTATTGGCGAAGGAAAATGTCATATAATTTTACCGTGAGTGGTTTAGTACATTTGCTGTGTTTGTTCAGTTTATTAGAAACTGCATATGTGTTGTGTTTTTGGTTTATTTTCAGCATTTACAGTGAAAGTAACATCATCGGAGAAAGTTGCCGTGATCAATTTTGAGTGGATGTCAAAGCCGGGCTTAAGAGAAAGCTCGATGACCAGCAAGTCGTCATCTATGATAGCAGCATTATTGGATCCCGGTACTTCAGAACCTTCCAGCTCAGAGAGAATTGTGAGAAGCAAGTTTCGTGTTGGTAATCGTGTGCTTGCTTATTTGCAGTCGCATTCTACCATTCTGGCTATGCTCTGCTGCCTCGTGTCCTGCAGGAAAAACAGACAAACTCCCACAAATCATTCTGGCCCAGAGAAACCGATCAATTTCTATAGTGGTTTCCATAACAGAATTGCGACGAAAATTGTCCAGTATAATGGATGTAGCTTTGTGAGAGAGTTTGACGTTGCTCATGGTGATGGTAGCAGTGCTGAGGTAGACGAAAACTTGCGAGACTACATTTTTCGTCGTTTGAAGCACCAGTTGCCGACTTTGAAACGGTTTTTCATCCAGTTCTTATCACCGCTGATGCCTGGGGCCGAGGACTCTAATTCTGATCCATTCTGGCTGCTGTGTTCCAGAGAAATTCCCGATGACTTGTGCTCACTATTGCCATCACTGTTCACCGACCGATACTTCATCTGTCATGTTTATCGTCACATTTCACAACTATTGCAGGTGCACAGTCTGCAGTCAGTTGGACTCGATAAATTTTCTGGTGAACCGACCTCTCGCAATGTTGAAAACATTTTGAGATTATCTGAAGTTGTGCCATCGTCTGTCGTGCGAAACAGCGTCACGTGGGCCACTTTGCAGGATTTTATCATCATTTCTGCAGTTAAACTTGGTTCCCTGTCACCTGCATACACACTCCAGGTGCATGATCCTGACACCAGGTGTCGCCTGCTGATGTCAACATTGACACAGGTTGATGCAACTGAGCGATCATCATTCGTCAACATGCTGAAGTCGTGTCTCACTGATGTTGAAGGTTTTGAGTTGAAACGAGTTGTGGAAAAGCGCATCGTCACTGAAAAGCTTCTTTCCGAGGTAATATTATACGAATGTGATCTCATTTTTCGTGCAGCATGAAACTGTTTTTCTTTGTAAGTATGAGCTTTCTATTTTTGTGGAATATTAAAATGAGCATAACTTTTTTTGACGGATGGTGGATGTTTACAATTTAATGAAGTGATAAAGGCAGACATTTCAGTTTTTTGTGGGTGAGCAATGTCAAGTCAACAAAAGGAACAGGAAATGTCAGAAAATGTTTTAAAAAGGTTTTCTGGGATATCATGGAAAAGTCATTGAATGCAGTTTTGATGAACATTGATTTTGGGAAATGCATAACGCATGACAAATTATGTGTGATTTCGCATTGTAGTACATGCTGCAGTCTGACACTAGTGGAATGTTTTCGGACAGAAGTACTTCGACAACGTTATTTCAGTTATCCTGCGGCTTGGATGTGGTAGGTTGTTGCAGTTTCTACTTCATATTTTTCTATAACTGTCATAGTTGTTTTATAATTTTTATTGTGATGGATCAGTTTTTTTCCAAAGGCTGACTTTGTCATTTTGCATCTGTCTAAGACAGAAATTGATTTTTGATTAATGTTGAGAAATGAGTAGTCAGTAGCGAAATAAAACTGCGATTTGGGCAGGACTAAAAGTCCACAAAGACAGTAAGGCAGATATCAAGAGAGTATCGAGGAGTTTTGTATTTTTTCATGACATTGTTTTGCCTTCCTATTTCTGACCACAGTGTCTGGGGTGTTATAACCATTTATAATTCTGTCTTTAGTCAAGCATGATGATTGAAATGTGTTTCTCGTCTTTTTATCATGCACATATCTCACAGTTATAAAATAAGCACATTTTTCACTGTCAGTTTGTAAATGTCTCATTACTATTGCATAGTTTTTGTGCTCTTTTTGTAGATCAATGTTTTAGGTTGTGTAGCAGAATTGTACAATGATGTTTAACTATTCATGTGTATTAGATAGAATTCACGCTTTTGTGTGTGTGTGTTTTTTCTATTTCTTCTGTTGTGCATTCTTTATTCCCTGGCTATTGACCTATTTGTGTTTGAAGTAAACTGGGATTGATTGACGATTTATTCATTGATTGATGTTACACTCTAGCTTATGATGAAACATGTAATTAAGTGTGAGGCTTGAGCAGTTTCTGTGCATGTTACAGGTGAGTCGAGAAGACATGATTGGCAGTATGGACAGTGGAGCCGTGGACATGTTTTGCAGCCAGCAGAAGTATGACCTTGCACACCAATGGATTGACTGTTATCATCACAACCCTCAGCTGCATTGTGTTCGTCTTTTACTTACTTAAATACGTATCGGTTTTTACTTGCAGAAACACCACAAGCATCTCAGATGTTTTTTTAACTTTTCTTTCTACTAGCACACGTGTACACTTGAGGTTATTTGCAGATAATGCACTATTATGAATTTTTTCATTTACTTACTTGTCCTTACCTTACCTTACCTCCGGGGTGGACAGGCTCTTACACCTGCCCAGCACTGAGGCCGTATCAGCTCGGCCCAATGCGTGTCCCCAAATGTCACCAGAAGGTTACAGGTAGCAGCCATAAAGCCGTAATGGCTGTGAAGCCGTAAATATATGGCTATAAAGCTGTAGTCGGCTGTGAAGCCAAAACCAGCACAAGAGCACTGGTATCGTGTAGCAATCTGCCTACACGAATTTGGTCAGCGCTTAGTTGCTCCTCGCCTCCAGATTTTAGAAATCTTTCGGGTCATCAGTGCTAAGCACCACCACCACAGCAAGGTGGCTGACCTCGGTGGGGTACTTACTTGTCCATATTGCATAGTTTTCTTTTTACAAGGCATGAAACTGTGGTCCATGGAAACCACAGCAAGTTGGTCAGATATGTGTACATGAGCATTATTTCTGTATTGTTATCTTAATGCAGTCTTTTGGCATGTCAGTGACCTTTTCCTGATGTCGGCTATTTATATAAGGACTGCAAATGACTTTTTTACCAGCTGGTTGGTTTCGTACCTAGCAATAATAGTTTATTTCAGTGGTGTTATGCTTCATGAGTAGTTTATTTATATTTTAAATGCATTTGTTTCGTTTAGTATGTTGCAAAGTGTTTACGTTATGCGTGGTTGTGTGGAATTTTGTTTGCAGAAAGTCGAAGAGATGCAGATATCGGACATGCTGAAGAACAAGGATATTATGGAAAATGTTGAGGCATTTCAGGTGCATTTATTGTAATGATGGGTATCAGTTGTTATTGTGAAGTTGAGCCATACTAAGATGAAGTTTTGTATATAACATTATACGTTACCCTTGTCGAGGCAACTATTAATGTGATGTTTATGATAGGTCATTTATTCACTGTGTCATGCAATGTAACTATGACGGAGATGAGTACAACTAGATGGTGGGAGGTAGGTCCAAATTTCTATTTCATTTTGTTCAATCTTCTAGTTTTTGACTGATACCACAGGTGAGGTCGAAACTATCAATTTGATGTTTTAAGAAGTAAATATAACAAGTTTCAATCCTGTTTGCAGGTTGAGATCAGGTGAAAAAGAAAAGTGAAGTAGGCAGTGAGGGGGGAGGGGTGGGACTGGGAACCATTCATGTGGAAATTGTTCATTAAAGCAGTTCATGTGTGTGTCATTGCAAGATGCTGGAGCAATGAAATATAAGACTGAGTGAAGATGTCTAGAGTACATGTAACATTTGTGACTGTTGTTGTTGCCTGCATCATGAACAAATATTTTAAATATTTAGTATACGCTTGTGTGTTTTTTGTGGCATAGATGCTGGAAGCAATGAAATGTCGGAGTGAATCAAGTTGTCTGGAGTCGTGTGATCAACTTCTCCTGTCATCAACGAGTCCAAACCAAGTCATCTTTGTTTCTAACTTTATCCTGAGTCATCTTTGTCATCTTTTGCCTTTGCAGCGTGTCAACGAGCTTCATGCTCAACTCATTGGTTACAAGGTCTCTTCATTTTCAGTCTGTGCATGGTCGCGAGTTATTTAACCTTACCAGCCATTTTAGACTTAGTACATCTTGTAGCTGTGTTCACCCCAATGATTTCTTGATCGGCCGACTGTTTGCTGAGAAAACGGGCTCATTCCATTTGGCTGATTTTACACCAGCTGGACATTCTATGCCATTTTTCAGACTTTGGAATTCTTAGCTTGTTCATGGCACTGAGTACTGTGACCTGAAAACGATTAAATGGATATCAATTTAATTAAAATGCATTTTTGGGTGATACTGATAATTTGAAAATTTTTTTGATCCATTAGTGAAGTCTTGATTCAGTTTAGTCGGGCCCATTTTGTTGATTTTCAGCTAAGCCCAACCCGCAGCTTTTGTTTCTTGGTGTTTGCAGGCAGTACTACAGATGCCGATTGAAGTACAGTCGGAACTGTGTCGTCAAAACCTTGTGCCCAGTTTCCCACATTCACGCCGCTCCATTGTTGCCGAACATCCGCTCATACTGCTTGAACAACTGCTCATGAACGAGAAGGTTTGTGCTTTCATACTGCTGTTATTAGATACAAAAGCCATTTATGCAACAGCTCTTCTAGCAGGATTCATTATGCGTCCAGGAATTGGATGGGACTCCATCTTATGGTTTTCTAAGCTGTTGACTGAGTGCAGTGGACCGAGCAGTACTTTGTATTACTTAGGTGACTTTAAAAATCCAGTATTCATTTATTTATTGATTGGCTTTAGACTCTTTGTCTTTTTGTTGTCCATTGGCTTTTAACTCAAAAAACAAAAGGGTCTAGTGTAACCAAATTTGATATTGATATGACTGCTTCTTTTCTATTGTAAAACAGCTTACTACTTATTCTTCGGTTTTCCACTGTTAAACTCAACTTCTAGTGCTGTGGCATATCGTATGTGGTCTGTGTGTTAGGTGGACTGTGCAGAGGTTGTGCTTCGTACAATACGAGAGGCGACATCCGCAACTTCACTATCCGTCAATGGCAGCATCAGTGCAGCTGTTAGTCTCACTGATTGTGATAAACTCATTGAGAAATATGCAATGCTTGCACTCGACTTTTCAGCTGCCGACCACTGCAATGAACCAGGTGGGCATTGGTAATGGCGAACAGTATTATTTTTACTTAGTTCTGTATAATCAGTAATAAAATTTATAGACAGATGCCTCAGTCTAACTTGACTGGTGTTGCGGCACACAAAAAGACCTTGGTGATAGATAGATAGATAGATGGGTAGCACAATATCAGTCATGAATCTGCTTTGAACTGTTGAATCAGTATGACGAGTTTCTTCTCCATATACACTGTAGCTAGTTTATTGCAAGATAAATTACTGTATGCTTTCGTCTCTGTCATTATGATCAGCATGGCATCATTTTTGCTTAGCCACATCAGGGTCTGACAGTTCTGTAGTTATGGTATTTGATTTTTTATTCTATCTTACATTGGATTGATGTTGTTTTGTGAGCAATTCAACAACTAAAAATCTTGTTCTGCCATTTCGAAAGAAATACATTTTGGGGATCTGTTCCGATGAAGGGTAATCATCATCAGAACTAATTCTTTCCCCCATTTTTAGGGACCAACCGAATTCACGGGAAAAAATGCATGATTTCACGGCAGAATTTTTAAAATGTGTCAAATTTCACGGAAAATTCACAGAAAGAATTTCGGAAATTCACGGGCCCCACAGACTCGAAAGTAATAGTACTAGCAACGGTGTACAGATAGCATCTGTATTGCTTGTGCAGTGTGGTTAAATGTATGTTAAAACACAGTCTGCAGTGGGATAAATGAGTGGTAAATTTGACAGTAGTTTAACACACTTATTGCACTACTGTCAGTGGTCCTTTGTGTGGCCTGCACTTGCATTGGCTTGGTCATCCGTGAGTGGACCTGTGGAGTAACAACTTGTCATACCACTGCAGACAGTATGGTAGACATAGGCAGTGTGAGTGTGGCCATTGAATAATGTCCATTTATGGTTAAAGGTTAAAAATGGTGTATAGCTCGGTTTGCATTCACTATAGCAAAAAGTCGCCATAGTGAGGGGCTGCCGTAGCGAAAGCTGCCATGTCCCATAGGGTCACGGCAGCTTTCGCTATGGTGACAGTTGAGCGATTGACGACCTCAGCACCAGTCGACCAACTAGCTCCTCAGGCGTACTAGGTATACCGTCACAGGCAGCCGTTGGCAATTTTTGTAGTTACATGCACCGCCGTCGAACTTGCTACCTATATTGTACACTAATTTATGGTGTGCATTATTGTTGCATAAATATTTGAAAAATGCTAACCCTAACCCACTCCCTAACTCTAACCGTAATCCTAACCCTAAACCCAGACCCTAACCCTAATCTTAACCATAACTGTAAGTGAAAACCGTAATTTTAATATTAAGCACAGAATCATACTACATTACACGTGAAATTGTCGCCCCTTGGTGAATATGAATGTAAAGTGTAATGATGCGTCTGTCGACATGAATTTTGCTATGGCGGCCCCTTGCTATGGTGACCCCTCGAATTTTGCTATGGCAGCCCTTCACTATAGTGGCCCATTACCTATAACTCTTTGTGGAAAATCTATCGCAAAGCTATGGAGCGTCACCTGCTATATGGGATTAGTGGATCACTCAGGTGAATGTTTTAGCCTTAACCCCAGCCAGATTGGCCGCTACTTGATTTACCTACCTGGAGGGATGGAAGGCTGAGTTGACCTTGGTGGTCGGTTATATACTGAGAGGGTTTTACCTGTTAGCACTTCATAGCAACCCGATGAAAGGTGAACCCATGACCTCTCGATCATAAGTCCAACATTTTAAGTATTATGCCGTTAAGCCACCTTGTGTTGTATGACTGACTGTGACTGAGTGCTGCTGGCTGTTTGTTGGACAGGGTCATTGAGTCGTGGTCTGGCTCGACTGTCGGCAGTGCAGGACAGTAGGGCAGCCAGAGCGCGTAGTGTGCTGGCCCAGTGTGACCAATCGACTGCCACTGCTACCGCATCATCTTCACTGTCACCTGTCGGCTTTCCTGCTGCCACTGCTGCTGATACTCCGCCCAAGTTCACACGCTCTGTTAGCACCAGCGGCCTGCTGTTCTCCGGTAATTGAGTCAGATTGTAGTTATGATTGTGACTGTAGGAGTGAATTCCATGTAATATCACACATTTTTGCACAGATTTTACTGCGGATGTCCTAACTACAATATAGTTCTTGCCCATTTATTTATCTCTGCGTCGATCTGTTTATCCATTCTGTGTGGGTTTTTGTCTCAAAAGCAAAAGATGGAGGAAGCCAATATTAAAACCACAATCGGTGTGAATGTTTCCCAGCACATGAGTACAGTGTGTGCCAATTTTTAAGTCAAAAGGTTAAATGTCACGTGAATGGTTGTGCAATGTGTCAACAGTGGGCTGGCATATTTTTGTTTTATCATAATTACTGTTGTAAAGGAATAATGAAGGCTATAGTGCCATGAGTCAGCATTGTGACCGGCAGTGCTTCGATGTGGCAGCTGATTGGCCTAAGCTAATAAGGATGTGGTGCAATATGCACTAGCAGCTATCCATTGGACCCGTGATGCAGCCAGCAGACAAAACCATTCCAGTCAGCCACACTAGGCCTTTACTCTGTAACCTGTAGCCTGTAATTATATGATTATTATGCAAAATTCAGGTTTAAATTTGAAAAAATTTTATGACATGTGCATCTGTGTTATGCAGTGCTAACATATTTTTGTCTCACAGTAATTAATTTATTGACTCTTTGCGTCATCGTAGGTGGAGGTAAAATGGTGACATTATCTCCTGACTCGAGTGGCATGCCGAGCAGCACCATTCACAGTGTTGAGAGTAGTCCGTCGGCAATGTTCCGTATGCCAGCAAGAGCACCTGCTCAGAAAGACTGGACCCCAGATGACAGTTCACAATCCTGTGAAGAATGTCAGACTTTGTTCAATCTTGTACGTCAACCAATTTTTCTGTAGTTTGTTTTTCAGAGTGGGCTAGAAATAATGTGCCAGTCACAACCTATTTGAGTGTTTTATTATCGTAACCATGAAGAAATTTTCCCGTACTCGTAGGAAACTGTTTCTCTTCGGTTGAACTGTACTTTCATCATTGTCGTTTATTTGCTTAGAAACAGCGTAGCAAATGGAGAAGAGAAGAGTACAATTAGGCAGTACAGCCGGACTGCAAGGCCACAACATAAACTATCAGGAAAAGTTGAAAGGGAATAAAATTGAATTGGGAAACTTTGGCAGACTTATGAGAGGTGGGCAAAAAGTGTTGAGCTTGAATATATTAGACTACAATTTTTTTCACAGTCTATATATCAGTGAAACGTGCATTTTCACTGACCCTATTATCAGTCTGCTGCGGATATGGTGTCATCGTAATTTATGACGTCACAGGGCATTAAATGAAAACAATTTGAAGCGTCAACAAAAACGTCTCGAGTCATTCATTATCGTGAATAGCGGCCACCACAATGATCAAATTTTTGATTTCAAGACAAATAATAGTCACTGCGGGTTTGTTCATTACTATTGCAGAGTGGTCTTGGTGTACGAAAATATACTCATGAACAGCCGGCTGGGTAATAATAGACAGATTGCAGTGCCAAATTTGGGGGAGGGTGCATGGAGCTTGCTCCTATCTCTTCGCCCATCAATGGCCCCATGCAACAGGTTGGGTATCTTGAATAGTCCTTCATCAATACAACGCATATAATCAACAGTTAAATTTTTAATAATTTTTACGCGCGAGAACTAGCATAGCTATAGCGCATATTAGCTATGATAATTCTGTCTGTCACAACCAGACCAGGAGACCAGGTGAGATAGAGACTTCGGGTTTTCACTACATGATAGCTTAGAGGCTGTAGTATTTTGTGACAAAATTTCATGCCACTGGTTACAGGGGGTCCCCCAAATGAGGGGGCGAAAGATGGGAACCCCCCTTAAAAAGGCGTTATTCTATCGCTATTGGCTCGTCTAACGTGAAAATGGTTGCAGAGAGGCACAGACATGCTGCTTATCATAACAAACACTGGCGACTAGCTTCTTAGGAATGTCAACATCAATGATCTTGAATGACCCTGATCCCCGAAAATGAGAGTTATAGTGCATTTTTCGCGATTTTGGGCTGCGACACGCATTTCAAGAGTAAATTGTGCCGAAGTGGCTGGAGATAGACCAAAACAACCTGCATATCAAATTTTCAGCATTGAATGTAGATTTTAGCAGTCCACTTCCGGACCCTGTAGGTAATTAATTTATTGACTCTTTGCGTCATCGTAGGTGGAGGTAAAATGGTGACATTATCTCCTGACTCGAGGAGGCCTACGCACGCGGGTGACAAAGTAGGGTACCCCTCTAAAAAGTGGTTATTTATCCACTGTTGGCTTGTCTAGCATGAAAATAATTGCAGATGGACACAGACATGCTGCTTATCATAACAAGCACTGATGACGAGCTTTTTAAAAATGTCAACATCGATGGCCTTGAATGACCTTAAACTGCAAAAATAGCGGTTTTTAGTGATTTTTTGGCAGTTTTTGGCTGCAAAAGCATAAATTGCGACGAAATGGATGGAGATAGACCAAGATTACTTGCGAACGGGAACTGCTATAGGCTCTCGCGCGTTATCGTGAGCATTAGCTCAGATTTCTTGTTTCTGATAACGTCAAATATTGACATAACGTCATAATTAGCTGCAATGCTGTAATTTACAGCTACCACAGATTAAGGTATCGTATATTCACAAATGCAAATACAAAATTCATAAACGTATTTGTCAAGGCTTTTACAAAGTCGGATGCCACGAAGGCCCAGTTTGGCAAATCCAGCTACAGACTGAAAAAAGTTTCATGCAACAACCAGCATGATTCAAACGCTGCTTGCGTTAGCGCACTGAATCGTTTTGGCTTAATGCTCTGTGACGTCATAAATTACAATGACATCACTTCCACAATAGTGTTTGTTTGCGCCTCTGTGGCTGCAGTCAGTGTTTGCTGAGCTCTGTGTTTTATCTCAGTTTTTACTCAGTTATAGTACTTTGTCATAATTAAATGTTATATCATCAAGAAGATCTCTGTTTACAC
>Ga0209367_1010590_pt1 | contig 12343 bp, 5 predicted proteins | sample WorMetLIZISLAND2_FD_187412 | JGI IMG/M metagenome (GOLD analysis project Ga0209367, IMG submission 187412) | Marine gutless worms symbiont microbial communities from Max Planck institute for Marine Microbiology, Germany - Olavius geniculatus... ... | reverse complement strand
TGCTGTTGACTATGCATCTGGGGCGGTATGCATAACAACGTTGTAGCTTAGTTTGGACGTAAGGCCTACGTCGCGACTAACTACTTCCAAACTAGAAAGTTACGTTTGACGGCATGCAAAACGCTGTAGTAGCGAGCGACTAGCCAGTCGCGACTTAGTTGATGTTGGGTAAATTTGACTCTGGAATTTCCTGGCTAAACGCACTCTGCCTCGGCTGGCCTGCAACTAAAAATAGATATGGCCTGACTTGTCATCTGCTGCAGTCTTGGGCATGCTCGAGCCTAGTTACAGTTCCATGGGCTAAGTAAGAATGCACGATGCGAATAAGTGAAATTTATCGAATGCTAAACGTTTTATTCGGCAACTTTTAATACTGCAATTAGTTTCAATAGTATAATTGACTCTCCATAAGTCCTTTACGATGCATGACGTGATTGCAGCTTCTCCTTAGCGACGTTAGTTTACATTGACAACGATCGACTAAATATTTACAACAGGTCGCTGGAGCGACTAAGTTAGTTTGGACGTAGGCGTCTGACTAGTGCTACGTCGTCGTTATGCATACCGACTCAGCGCTACGTCTGACGTAAATCGATTTTAGTTTGGAAGTGAAGTTACGACATTGTTATGCATACCGCCCCTGGCTTGTAGCAAGCTGCAGCTGAAATGCCCCACAGTTTGCTTTCTGCAAAACTGGACCGACTTGCAGCATGTAGCAATTGTGGTAAAGTACACGGTTGAAACAGTCAAGTCAAAAACAGGACTAAGTACTACCGTATTTCCTCCATTAACTCGGACACTCTAATAATTCGAACACCTAAATTTTAAGAAAAAATAATTATTTATTTTACTCCTATTAATTCAAACACCTGGCTCTAATAATTCGATCACGTCAAGTCCAGGTACAATTTTGCTAAACAAGACAGAAGTTGAACATGTTTTCCAAAGTCCGTTAGCAGTTATAAGAAAAATAAACCTGTCAGTCATCACGTAACACAATCGGCATCAGTCTGTGTCCACACAAAATCCTGCAGATCTGCGTTTGTAAACAGACGTGTCCGTAGTCCGCATGTCACTAATGCTGACCGTACAAATGCCACATTCACAAACGTCCGACGCTCGTCGTCCGCACCAGCCCTGCTGCAGACGCCCTCATGCCCTCGTGCGGCTATCAAAGGCCACAGCGGGTTGCAGTTGTAGTGGCCACACACTGATAGAGAACACTGTGGGCGTTCGCAGTAGGCTATTCTAAATAATTCGAACAGGCTTTTCACTAATTATTTTTTTACTTCTTAAAAATTTATTTATTTTTAGCCGTGCAAATTAATGGAGGAAATACGGTAGTATAAGTACTAGTAGAGAAGCAGTGACAGTAGCTAGTATGAGATAGACAATCAGACAACTCATCATAAATGTGTAACAAGTTATCAACAAGTTTAACCTGAAAAAGATGTTTGGTTTAATATAAACTAAGAAAAAAAGTTGCAGTTCAGCCTTTCACCAACTGTATGCAGCATACTGTTAAATAAACACAGTACCTGTATTTATTGAAAGAACTGTAATAAAAACAGTCATCAGTCACAAGAGAGAGAGAGAGAGAGAATTTATTTGCCAAACCAACTTAAGATAACACAAGTCACAGCGCAAACAATAAAACACCAAAATTTGATAATTATTATGTGTAACTAATCACTTACATCCATCACTGAAAGATTTTGGCGTAAAACCAAAAAACTGAGCTTCATACTCCTGCTGGCTAATCAGTCCAAGATATTTAACATCATCAACACTCATCTGATTATTGTCGTTATTTGCAGTTACAGCAGCTGCCGTCTGATCACCGCCATCATTATTCACAGTCATAGCAGACTCCACATTACCACAGGAAGGCACTGTAGGCGATAAGCTGTTGATGTTCAGCTGACCAGCTTCCTCAATCTCAGCGCTACTGACTTCCATCTTTTCCCGGAAGTAATAAGGCAACTTCAAGACTAAAATCAAAGGTGATCTGTAGAACACATGCACACAAAAAATTACACCATGGAAACATAACCAGAAAATGGATGATGTTGATGTCAAAATGGCATTTTTGTCCATTCAAAATTTCTTCGAAATTTTCACTAACTAGTCCTGAATTTAGTAATATTTTACCCAGCTAATTAATGATATAGTTACATTGCATAAAAAATTACTGACTTCCAGGGAAGTTGCCACAGAAAAATAAATGACCACTGAAAAGCAGTGAAACTAATCGTTTTTTAAAATTCTAGTACATTATAACGGTATATTCAAAACTTACCAGGGTGTACAAAAAAGCCACAGGACATAGCAGAATGCTATTGGAAGACCACATGACGTTGACATACCAGTATGAGTAAATGAATATTCTATGCAATCTGTTCACTGATTTTAATAAAGTGATATGGTAAAAAAAGAGGTGTGAGTGAATTTGAAGACACTGATAACATTAGTTCTGGATCGGGATCCGAACACCCTGGCAATGGCGTCTGACACACTCCTGGCATCTAGACATGTAGCTCATGTCTCAATATCAGTGACGGCATGTGGCATTTTTACGCGCGAGAGCATGCAATGCTTCGCGTGTCTTAGCCATCATCTGGGCGTCCGTCCGTCCGTCCATCCGTTACACTGCGATATTGTGTCAAAACGATGCAAGCTAGAATCACAAAATCTTTGCTGTGGGTTCCGAGGCCCAGAGCAACTTACCCTCCCCCCTACTCTCCATCTCGAAGAGCCTGGGTGTGTTAATAACGCGTTTATTAATGCATTAAAAAATTAACGTACTGCATTAATGCTTTTAAAAAAATTAACGCTTCGACAGCACTAATAATTATCAGTGTCAGGAAACGAAAGTTCCATGCTAATTTTACTTTTAAGAACAAAAGTTCCAAGGAATGAAAGCAAGGAACGAAAGTTTCTGGGAACAAAGCCTGAGGACAAAAGTTCCACCTATGAAACTTTCGTTCCCAAAAAAGAAAGTTCTTGGGTATGAAAGTTCCTAGCCTATGGTGTAAGCTGTGATATATCGTATATCACAGCTTACGTCCGGTGCCATTGACTCGTATAGCAATTAAGTTCAGCCTCTCCCCATGCGAGTTAATTTAGTTCTGTTCAAAAAAATAACATCACCATTCTCTAGAATGAGACTTAAACTGCTAATATTTATTTGTTGTTTACGCAAAATTAAAATGCAAACCTTCATAAAAGTTGACTTTTATTCAACCTCGTGTATAAACATTGCCATGCGTAGAGCATAAATATGTACAAAGTTTTACTAAATTAACTTCTGCCGAGTTCAGGCTCACTATTTTTAAAGTAAATAAATTCTTAGTAGTATTCATCAGGGCCGCCAAGAATTCCCGTTTTAAAGTGAAAAATTCCCCCCTCCGTTTTGCGGAAAAAACCCAAAATCCCCTTTTTCCACAACTCTCAAACATCACACCTATTACAGTAGCAGAAGCAAACGCTGGGTGAGGTGGGAAACTGAATGGTCATTTGATGGCAAGTTATGTGTGAAATATTTGTACCAAAAATTAGCAAAATCTGATAATTGGTTTTCAAGTTACAGTCAAAAATGTTGGGGATGTTTTTTTGAGACACAGTGTAGAATCTAACTCTATGGTATTTTGTAAACATTCAAGAACTTTGATTTAAGTTGACTTTTCACTGTATATATGAGAAGCTTCTATAATTTACACGTTATACTTCGATGGATATACCGTTCTAAAAAGCTTTTGTGCACATTGATGCATCAATGCAAGGTTGCTATTAATAATTGTTACATTTGTAATTGCATGATGTTATTGACTGTGCACACGCACGGTCCGATGTTGCGCACAAAATGTTATAAACTGTGCGTGCTTCATTGAAGTCACGGTTAACTTTCGTGCCTGTGCACGGTCTGAACTTCTGAAGCGGACTGGATGACATCTTGGGTGGCATTACGTCATCTAAGGACAAACACTTTGGTGAAAATTCTTGGCGGCGATTTTTTTGCATTAAAGGTTGACATTAATCGAAGCTGAATATCAGCTACCAACAAAGCCGTGTGATTATCTCTAAGTGACCCCAGAAGTTATTAAACGTATATGCACCCTTCAGTTAAACTGCGGCTGATTATTAGGCCTACCAAGAAGCCAAACGCTAAACTGCACACTTAATTCTGCCTAGTGCTGCAGAAGAAGTTGATTAAAAATATGCCATCGTAGCATTTTTCAATTTGTGCATGGTAAATAATACTTTGTGACTCCATACGGACCATGCATGCACACAGTAAACATAATTATTGTTTGTAATTAGCTACTGTGAAATGTATATACTGTACAGCTTTAATGCGTAAAGTTAGAACTTAAATTCGTTAATAGAAAAATAAGATGGACACACAGCCTTGCTTTGCTGAATAGTAACTGGTGACTGGGGCCATATGTATAACAACGTTGTAACTTTACTTCCAAACTAAAATCGATTTACGTTGGACGTAGGCTAAGTCGATATGCATAACGAAGACGTAGCACTAGTCAGACGCCTACTTCCGAACTAACTCTAGTCGCTCCAGCGACCTGTCATAAATATTTAGTCCGTTGTTGTCAATGTAAATTAACGCCACTAAGGAGAATCTGCAATCATGTCATGTGTCGTAAAGGACTTCAGGTAATTCAATTACACTACTGAAAGTAACTGCAGTATTAAAAGTTGCTGAATAAAACTTTTACCGTTCGATAGATTTCACTTATTCGCATTGCGCATTCTTACTTAGCCCATGGAGCTGTAACTAGGCTCGAGCACGCCCGAGACTGCAGCAGACGACAAGTCAGGCCATATCTATTTTTAGCTGGAGGTCGGCCAAGGCAGAGTGCGTTTAGCCAGGAAATTCCAGAGTCAAACTACCCGACGTCAACTACGTCGGTAGTAGTTAGTCGCTCGCTACGACAGCGTTTTGCATGCCGTCGAACGCAACTTTCTAGTTTGGAAGTAGTTAGTCGCGACGTAGGCCTTACGTCCAAACTAATCTACGACGTTGTTATGCATACCGCCCCTGATTTCTAGACTATTGACAGTACGGATCCGCACTGACAAATGGATCATGCTGAGGTTATTGTCAGTGCGGATCTACACTCACAATAACATTTACGATGAATCTGTGACACAGTGTTTAGTTTTAGATCGACGGACTTGTAGCGGTACGTCGGAAACTCCAATACAAGCCAATACAAAGCTTCTAATTCTATACATCATTTCCAGATAACGCTCAAGTACCTAAATTATTGTATCAGCAAACAGGCTCTACAAAATTCAAGTACGCTTCAAAAGCATAACTTTCGTTCGTTCAACTTTACATATCCCGCTTGTCAACACACAGCAAAGAATATATATTTTTCAAAAACGTTTTAAAGTACGGTAGTGATGACTCGATATCAGTATTTCAATTTCGATACGATATCGATACGATATTGTAAAAAAATATAGCGATGTCGATATCAATATCGATATTTTTATATAATAAGTAAGCAACTCTTATGCAAACACAAAAAAACATTGAGCAAGACAGTATGCTTTATTTAGATAAAAATCGTACTCTGGCTGAACTTGTAATATACGCCACATTTGTAATTTTTTCCAGTCACGCAGAGTCAACCCGCTGGACAGTGCTCCCAAGACCTTCTAGATGAATTTTAAGGGTTTTTTAAAAGACTAAGGGAGAAAGGGGATGGGGTCCTTACACACTTGTACACTTACAAGGGCGAAAGGAAGGGGGAGGGAACGAAAGGGGGAAGGAAAAGGGAGGCGATGCTATTTCAAATTTTTGTCTATACCCCACTGTATACTGAACGCTATCTAAACTTACTGCAAACCATCAAATTAAACTAGCAGTGAACCAAATCTAAACGCTCATTCTAAACGTTAAATTATGACGTTCATTAAATTACATAAAACTCTACTTAAACCTACGATAAACCTTGCACATCCATTTTTAAACTTTCGTTCAACATTTTTTTAGATCTGCTAAACCAACGTCTAACGCCGGTTAAATTACTGCTTGAATTCTCAGTAAACTTACGATAAACCAATGTTATATACTAAAGGTAAACGTTACATTGACGTTAGCATAGCGTCATTTTGCCAGTTGGGAACACTCAACCATCATCATTGCACTCGTGTTAATTGATCCATTAGTTTATTCACATCGTTTTCAGTAAACTCGTTAAACTAACTGGCAAAGACAGAGAACATTTTTTGATCGATTCTTTATAATAAAGTCACTTTTAAAACAGAAATAAATGGTGCCACTAATAACATGATCGTAAGACTAAAATTTAACAACGACATGACATTGGCCCACACGATTGTAGCGAAACAGAATAAGTAGAGACGAAATAATTAAGCAAGTTCGCCAAAATGCAATGTTTACTCTGAATCGTCATGTGCAAATATGTATGGCATGCTGCTTTTTGGTGCGCGAGCAGGTCTACTATAACTCTTCCTCTGGCGTTTCGGTATGATCTTTCCTAGCGATACGTAGAACTCCTCTGGTGCTGACGACTGCCGCTTTGCAGACGCCGCCGACTTGCTGGACTGACGGACTGCTGTCAGTGCTGTGACAGGCTCCTCATCCAAGTCGCTGTCTATCGCAGCAGTTAGTGAAATTACACGTCGACGTGATGTCTTCGCACGCTCTGAGTCTGTGCGTCGTCTGCGTGGCTTGCGTTCTCTGTTGGCACGCGTCCGGCGGTGCACAAAGTTGCAGTTCTGGCAGCGATAAGTCTTGGCGCGGCGTCCAAACATCGTCACCGGTTCACCACAGCGATTGCAACCAGATTCGGCTTGATCAGCTTGATCGTTTTCATCAGTTTCAGACACTACCACCAGACCAATGCATGGCAATGCATTATGACACTTATAGATATTTCTTGTTTCACTTCTATTATCAACCGTCAAAGCCTAGTCGTAATGTATTAATTATTCTAGCATTAAGTATTATTATAATAATTGTCTGCACTGTAGCCGGTATTGCCCGTTCGTCCGTCGTATGCTTAACCTGTACTGTATATAGCCAGAAGTCCGAAAAAGCGCATAAAACTAAAATTGGCGTGAATGTTTCTCAGGCCAAGAGCAGCTAAGCGGTGTGGCAATTTTTACTTTAAAGAAGTCAAAAATCAAAATAATAATTGGACATTAAATCTCCAGAAAATGTCTTGTGTCTCGCGTACGTGTTTACGTACAGAAGGATCACACGCTTCCGGCGTCTTTAGCTCCTATACTGAACACCTGACCTAACCACTGTTAGGCCTAGTTCACTGGGAGCACCTGCGACCCTCGGTAGCTACGCGTTGAAACTGCATTCATGTCTGCTGTCCGCTTTTACTTGTTCGACAGACTCAAGCTGAAATCCCTTGATTTCTAGATCCTGCATCCCCAGACCCGCAACTCCTGCATAGGCCTATATTCAAACAGAGTCCCCGTTGGTATTGCTTATTTTTTTGTTTATCTTCAGTAGTGAGACGCTGTTTTCTTTATATTTCCAGCAACATGCCCGTCACACAGTAAAGGTTAAAAGTTAAAGGTCCGAATATAGCTCTTAATGAGCGAACCCATCTCAGAGCTACGGAGCGTCACTTGTCATATGGGATCACACAGTGTTACCTGCCACCCGACAGAAGTGAACGCGCCCCGCCTTAACCCCAGCCAGATAGGCCGGTACTCGATTTACCTACCCCCGGAGGGATGGAAGGCTGAGTTGACCTAGGCGGTTGGTTACATCCCGAGATGTAAGAGTATGCTTAAAGACATACGTCTGTCCGCAGACGACGTCGCGTGGCAGGTGTGTATATCTGGATTGTCGACGGTGTACAGCGGCTGACAGCACAGATCACACAGCGCCGACTTGAAGCTGTGTCGGCGAGCGTGCAGCTTGTAAACGTTGTAGTCGTCGAACCGTTCGCAACACTCGAAACACCGCCAGCCGCAGTTTGCACGACCTGGTCCTGTTGACGGCTTCTTTTTCTGCGCTTCATCTGACCACGCTTTTGCCTTCGGCAGCTCTGTTATACATCACACAGTAACTGACTATCCAAATGTCCACACTCAGTATGCTGAAAGCCGACCACTAAACAAGACGTCACTGACTGGACTGATCTCGGGATTATTAAAGTTTCTAAACTTCCGCAGGACATAGAGAAATGGATAAAGTGCATTCATAAAGTCGCCAATTTCTTCTTTGAAGGATGCCACCTCATCCGTCTTGATCTCACGCACTGCGTAATTAGAATATACGACGTAAGCCTAAGGTTTTATCGTACTTAATTTAAACGTTGTCGTCTTGCGAGCTAGTAGGCTATAAATATTGTTTAATAGTCTACGGCAACCTCGGGCAATGGTCGAAACAACGAAGTTACTCAACGTAGAGCCACGTTGTGCTCCATAAAAATGAGAAGCTTCTATAATTTACACGTTGTACCTCGATGGATATACCGTTCTAGAAAGTTTTTGTGCACATCCGCTTAATATGACAAAATAAATATTCTGGTTGTAATCAGTTACAGCCAAACACTTGGCCCATGTCGACTGATGTTGCGGGTTTTCATTTACAATGACTTGAATACAAAGATCAGCTTACACAAAAATGATAATTATGAGCTTTTAATTCACAGAAACTGTCCGAATGTATTATCAACTGACTGGAAAGTTCAGAAACCAATAGCGTGGCTATTGTGGGTCTATATCGTAGGTTTATTTGTTTGATGTTTAAATCACATTGAAAGTAGGCCTATTTTGCTATGGTTGCCTGTCGAGGAAGGCTGCTTGTCGCATCGTGTCGTTTACTTAACTTCAGTGTTGCTATTGCTTGGAGTGGTCGTGGACGCTGCCGATCGAAAGAGGACCAGCCTCAGCGTGGTCTTTGGTGCAGGTATAGTCTGACAAGGTTGCATCACGCATGGTTGTACGACATTGTGCGTGTAAGTCACGGTCACGGGTGTTGGCTTGGGCGCAATCTGACGTAGGCGTCGACCTCTGTACGTCAGTGAGCACGGCTTGCAACTTCCAGCCGGATGTTGCTTTTCTTCGGTCGTCATCATCGTCTCTCGACTGCATGTGGGCGTCGCTGCTGCTGACTGCAGCTGGTTGCCGAACTGACTCGTCATCTGAATGATACGCTCAGCACTTCGCCATTCGGCCAGCCGGCCTACCTGCTGATGCGGCAAATGCTGCTCCTGCTGCTGATGCAGGTGATGTTCTGACGACAGTGTCTGCGGAATGTTATAACTGCAACTTCCCGACATTTGCTGCTGCGGCCACGCAGTCGCAGGAATAGAATCTACTGGGCTCTCACACTGCTCGTGGACTGATGTATCCTCGTCATCAAAGTAAGGTTTAATAGTAACGACTGTCTCACTGCACACAGCCGTCTCACTATAGCTCTCAAGCCAGCTCAGGTCGACATCGATGTCATCGTCGTAGTCAGTCGTACCTTCCTGCTGCCAGTCTAGCGCGTCTACTGGTGTGACATCTGGACACTGCGACTGCGCGTAGCTGCCATCATACGTGGACCGAGTGTTTAGCAGCAGCTGCAACTCTGACGAGGATACGGACGACTGCGCAGTCCACATCGTCCTAGAGCATCTCTCGACGGCAACAACAAATAACTTGCGAATTAGTCGCAATCGTTTAGCCTACAGGCGCCGCATTCACGGCACAGATTCAAGACAACGCAATTAGATGCTGCGTGGTTAGTAACCGTTGTGTAGGCCTACGTAAATCGCGTGTTGTGACGTCATTGCTATCAAATTATTTTAAATTTTTAATGCATATGTTTGTGGTCGGATCATTACTATATGCTGCAGTGTCTTCAGGCTGCAACACAGACCTATACATTAAAACAAGAAGCTTAGCTGTCGCTAGAATAACCGATCGCACTAGTTGTCAGTGACTTTCAAGGTCATTCAAGGTCAATGACTTTCTTTTTCAGGTCATTTGAAAGCCATTATGCCACTTTTTCACCGTTTCCAAGATACGGCCAGTTTTCCGTTGAAAAACGCACATTTTTCCACTCGCCTACATTCAACCCTCAAATTAATTTGAAAATGTCCCCCTTGCACTATATGGCTAAAATTATGCGTGCCCGAGTTTTTGCACACATGGTTAATTATTCGTGTAAATAGTTTTTCCCTAAGACTTACAATACATCCGTGACAGACAAACATACAAACGGACAGACGGACGACAAGCATGCCAATAGCTCGACCGTTACTTTACTGCGGTTGACTGTCCCGCATGATCTTAGAAATAATTCTTACGTTAAACTTTTCTATTAATTACGATGATGCTGCTGCTGCTGATGATGAAAAAGCCGATGGTTTGCGAGCCAGCACAGAATAAAAGAGACACGATTAACGACAATTAAAAAGTACAAAAAAATTTGAGCTAATGCTCACGAGATGCGCGAAAGCCTATATTAGTTCCTATTCGCAAACTGTCAATCTATCTCTAGCCATTTCGTCGCTGTTCATGTGCGCTGCAGCCGAAGATTGCAAAAATCAATAAAAAAAACCTTATTTTGAAAGTTCGGGATCTTTCAAAGTTATCGATGTTGATGCGACTGAAAAGCTCGTCACTAGTGCTTATTGTGATAGGCAGCATGCCCATGCCTATCTGCAACCGTTTTAACCAAAGACTGGCCAACAACGGTAAAATAACGACTTATACGGGGGCAAAGCTCTTTGATGCCTTCGTGCGCAGGTTTCCTTGAACCTAAAAAAACGAGACTTCTACCGTCAAAATCTACGTTCAATGCTGAAAATTTTATACGCAGCTTTTCTATATCTATTTAAATCGGGTTCGGCGCAATTCGCTCTTTAAATGTGTCTCGCAGCCCCAAATAGCCAAAAATCCATAAATCCCCTATTTTTGCGTTCAAGGTTATCCAAGGTAATTGAATTCGGCGCCAGTCGAAAGCCAGTGTACGACTTTCTATTAGTGATTTATAGTAACCTTGGCCCTGTCTCGCACCGTTATTGAGATACAGCGACTTATTGGCTAAAAATCGCAAATTTTTAAAAAAAATGTCAAGCTGCGTTGTGTCTTAGTGAGATGTGGCCGAGATGTGTGTATGACGCTTGTGGAAAATCGTGCTGTCGATTTATTTTTCGCGTCTGGTTAAGCTTACTGTAGTATTTCTCGTTGTGTGCGTTACATTTTCTTGTCGAGTTAGTCGTCAGTCGTGTTTGTAGCACCTCTGCCCTGGCATCGTAGGTGTGTGTCTAATGCTATGTGTAGATATCACTGTGAATGTATGGCTGATTGTACCTGTACTTGTAAGTGAACTTGTGGTGGTAAGGTGACTTCTACGTTACGTGACGGTGTTATTATAATAGACTCTGGATGCTACCCAATCGTAGATCGAGTTCTAGGATTGGCGCCTTTGTATGCAGGACACTGATTGAAATCGCTGACTGCCATTGGGTAGTCCCAGCATTAACCAGGTCATCGTGAGATGACAGGCGGGAGTGCGTTGTTTTGAAGCCAGTTTGAGGTGAGACGTTGATCTGAACGCAGACCTATGGTCATACGCGTTTTGTGGCATACATGTTTGCCAAGGTTGTATGGCCGTTTGTTTGGCTAATATAAACGATAGGGTGCTTGTGTAGCCCCTAGGCGTAAGTGTTTAGATGGGAGGCCTTTGAGGACCCCCAGGATAGCGATTCGAACAAGGGAGTGCTCGTATAGACCCCGGGAAACGGAGAATAAGGGGTAGGAGGCTCCTGGATGTACAGTTAGATTTGTAACTGTTTTGATATAAAGCCTTTTCTTGTGGCTTAGTAGATGAGATCTTGCTTGTGTTGTCTCATTGATTGATATGGATTAAGCGTGTATTCATTGAGTTATATTTGATTTGCAAAGCAAATGTGATTATACTGTATCATTTGATGAACAGTACTGTCTGATAACCTGACTGAACTGTTGAATGGCAGCTGTGACTGCTTGACGATTTGAACTGTTTAATCGTGTGCTTTATTCTGCTCTGGCATTTGCATTGCACGTAAATGTATGCACCGCTGTACACAGTTTGCTTTATTAAATCGTATATTTGTTTTGTTTCAATTTATTGAGTCCAGTTTCTGTAACTTTAGGCCTAGGTTAACTATACAGGGTGGCCCAAAAAACGAGGCCACTCTGATATATAGCTTCTAACTTCAGAAATACTGCTTAGATCAACACGATTTTTTGCACAAATCAAGGTCGTTTCATTCTCAACATGAAAATATAAGTTATTGAAATTAATTATGTGCAACAGTGGCGCCACCTGGCGAATACGAGTCATATTGCT
>Ga0209367_1010588_pt1 | contig 12345 bp, 7 predicted proteins | sample WorMetLIZISLAND2_FD_187412 | JGI IMG/M metagenome (GOLD analysis project Ga0209367, IMG submission 187412) | Marine gutless worms symbiont microbial communities from Max Planck institute for Marine Microbiology, Germany - Olavius geniculatus... ... | reverse complement strand
CATTCTGTAGGCGCGATACCCGTCTTCCACGCTTTGTTACACAGCTGGTGTATTTCTTCAATCAAGTGTGGTCCGCCGTGTTTGATCATTTCGCCTGTTATCCCGTCATTTCCTGGACTTTTGTTGAGAATGGTGTTCTTTAAAGAACAAGTGTTATGTGCCAAGCCAGTGTAGTTGTGGCTAAACCATAGCCCGTGTCCACACTCTGCAGTTTCAGACTTGGCTGATTGCTTGGATGATCTAATTTCTGGCAAGCATGCAAATTGCAGAATTTGGCTTTATTCTGTAGCTTAAAGGGTTACGATGTGTTCATTTAAGACATCTGCCATTCACACAGCATTCAGAATTTTCTTACTTTGGCATTGTCAGAATTGGGTATGACATAATGTGAATTATTGTTGATGAAATCTAGGGAAATATTTTGATGCTAGTGTTGCTTTGTTTTGTCTAGGCATGGATTTGGAGACTGTAGGAAGCCACTGCAAGAGTCAGCAGCTCTCATTGAAGATATTGTCTACCGGGAAATGGTGGATATTGTAAGTAGTTTGTTTGCATTTTGCTAAAGTGCAAATGATTTGATTTTGTGTTTTACTTAGTAAGTTGACACAAACACTGAAGCCTTAAGCACAAGATGAAAGTGTTTTAATTTTTGATTTATATTTGAAATGATTCACGTGTTTGGTATGGTAGACAGCAACTTTAATATTTCAAGACATAGGTCTGCACACAAAAAGTTTTTTAATGCACATTAATTGTTGTCATTTGTAATAAAAACAAAACAATGGATGTAAACAAATGACTGTAGTAATTTATACTGAAGACAACATTGAGTATTTTTGTTATCTTATCAAGTTTCGTCATTTTGCATTGCCATTATGGTGCTATTTATCGATTTCAAACACATGTCATTAAATAGCCTCGTAATTATTGTGCTAACATTGATGATGATGATGCTGATGGTGACAGTGTATCTGTTGATGTTACAGCTGTATAAAGCAGAGGATGTTGCAGTCCAGCGGTCTTCACGCAGCATCGGCATCGAGGAATTCTTGTTTATCATGCGTCGGAACAAGGTTTGCAACAGTTGGGCATTTATGTTATTGAAATTTATAAATATTTTACACACATCCACTTGGTTTTTTTTGATCATCACGTGTTGCACAGCTTTCATAGCTTCAGCTAGTTTTAAAAAAATAATTGATTTTACAATTAAAAAATGCATTGTAAATAGCAAACTCTTACTTGATCACTGTACAGTGTACATGTGAAGGCAAGTGTTGGTTACATTCAGCAGAAATCTTAATAATGGGTGACTTAACAACAATACTGAGTGTATATTAAATGCGAGTGCTTAGAAATATTGCCTGCATCTAGTGATGACAGTTATTCTGTATGCAGTTAATAGTGGTAATAGTAAACTCAAATATCTCTAAGGCATTCAAAAAACAAGTCACTAAGCACACTCAAAGAGCAGTAGTAGATTTTGTCTAATTGTTGATTGTTAGAACTATAGAAAGACTCAGAAAGCAGGTTTCAGTTAGGCACTGATTGTGGTTAGACAGCTGTTAATGGCACTGTGGTATGGGGTTTGGGTTAACAGATCAAGCTGAAGCGCGTGCTGCGATACCTCGACTTTAAAGATGTGAAAATGGCAGCAATGAAAGGAGTTACATTGGATGATGGTGATCCCAGCGAAGCAGGTAGAAAAGTATATACAGTCAGCATATATGTATATGTATATACAGTTAGGCGTCTAGTCCCGTTTCAGTTTATGCTATGTCAATGGCAGTCAACTTTGCTTATAAGCACCAGTCATATATGAACGATTCGGCTATAAGCAAGCATTTATTTGGTCCCAGTGCCATGACTTACTTCAGTTATAAGCAACTTGGCTGACACAATGCACAAAAGACATGCTATAGTCACTAGTCAGCCACTTAGGCTTAGCGCTCATCAGGATGCCCGTGGTGATGTCTACACCCCAGAATTATGTGGGTAGGCAAAGTTAGAGACCACCACGCATCATGTGGGCTACAGTGCATCACCCCACCTCCAGCAGCTTGCAGCGTCATAATCGAACTTCAAACAGCAGTCTGCAGGTCAGTAGTGCTAGGCCACCTGCTGATGGGAGTGATTGGGACGATGACAGACAGGTGTGCGGTCGCGTAAACTTAGTAAACTCATGCTACTGAGACGACCATTATCAGCACAACATGCTGTGCCTAGATGAATAAGGTGACTTTCCTGTGGTGTGGATGACCGCCTGTTGTAACTGCAGTGCATGTAGTAATTGACTACAGTGCACTAAGGGCACTACATGGTCCTGTAAGTTAACTACGATTAAATGCACACTCCGCTTACATCCAAGTCAGTTTGCTGTTTCAAGGCCGTGCATATAAGTGGAGTCAACAGTACCAGTAATGATAAACATACTGATAATGGTAGTAGTGATATTAGTAATAGTACAAAAAACGTAGTTAAGCCACGCTGCCCTAGATAGGCAGCGGTGGGCAGCGATAGTAAGAATGGCGTCAGACACCAACGGGCATTGAGCCCACGGTTGTCGATGATGATGACAAAAAACGTAAAGTCCTTCCCGAGTCTTAGGCCCATTGGCTCATCTCCGTTTCCTTAACCCTCAGTTAGACACCAGTTTTTACACTGCGAGATCATGGATAAAAGGCCAGTGCATCGCGTGTGTGGCTGTTTACATCCCAGCTTTTGCTGGTACTCATTGCGCCTACCCACAGAGGGATGGCCAGGCTGAGTTGACCTGGGTGGCTGGTTACATACAGGGATGGTCACCCATCCAAGTGCTAACCGAGCCTGGTGTTGATTAACTTCGTTGATGCAATCAACGACACTACCAACTGAGCCAGACCACCACCTGAATAGTGCAAGGGATGGTAGAAGCATATCATTTGATTCTGAATAATGCACTGTACATTTATGCCATAAATTCATTGACAGACAGTATTTAAAGTCACTGTGTCATGTCTAGTTTGTGTCTAGTCTTTCAGCAAAGCATTGCATGTCATCAACATGCAACTTGATCATTACTTTGTCTTATTTGCTTGTTGTTATTTTGTGTTCTTTGTGCGATGCATACGTTTTGGTATCCAGGTATTTTTTGATGTCTTAGTAATCTCTATGCCTGATTTGGACTGAAAAACCTGAATTAGCTGGCATACATATAAGTCTAACAACGAGCAAATATCGATGTGTGCAGAATTACGTCAACCAACAAATAAACGACGGAAAATATGCCAAGAGTTTCTGGCTACAATTGAAGCATCAGGCAAGTTTTTATTCTTACAATGCGCACATTAGTGTGGTGTGTTTCATTCAATAAATATGATACACATAATATAAACAATAAGAACTAATATATAATATTAACATAATACGTAAAGCTGTTGGTCCATAATTTTGATGAGGATTGTTGTCGGATGACTTTGTTATTACCCTGTCTCTGTAATTTTAGTAGATACTGCAGAAACTGTCGGAATTACAGGCTACATTACGGGTCTTGCTCATTCATCCATATGTCTCATTTACTTTTGCTGTTGAAAAATCAAGTTGCTGGTACTAACTTATAGTTCATCAAGACTATTATCGGAAAACAATATGAAACGTGATTTTTGCGCAGAAACTGAAATTTTGAAAACTGTAGCCCTTAACTTAGTCCATCTAAGTTATAAGATTTGGAGGGAAAAGCAAATAGTTGCAGAGCTTCTGTTGATTACAGTTGAACACTGCAGCCAGCCGTGAAAATTACTGAAAAGTCATCGTTCAGCTACTGTGATGCAGGTGAGCTGACGTCATTGCTGGATGATAATTCTGATGATGAAATCAAACAGCAACGTAAACTGGTCAGCTTTTTTGCATTTTATTGGATTCTAAACGTTAGCATAGTTTTTTTTCAGTGATTATTGCAAAAATATGTGTTATCATCAATGTAATGTTTTTTTATCTGAAGGTTGCTAGATGAGCCACTGGTGTAATCCTCAATTAAATGTGACTAAGCAGCAGCTGGGACTGAAAACTTTTATGCATTTTATTGTAAACGCAGCATCGCATTATGTGGGAGTTTCTTCAGTGGTCAGTTACGCGTTGAACTGTTTAACATAACTGGTCTTACCTGCAAGAATGAACCAAAACTGCAAATTATACTCTATTATGTGGCAAGACAGTTTATTTTGATTTTGGCATTTATCAGATTAATTTATTTGCTGCCAAATTACATCAGACAAGACAAGAGATAATGCTGGCAACTGTGATGAATCAGGGTTCAGTACAAACATTAAATCTATAAATGTGCAAATATTGGTATATTTAGCAAACAGAAACTTGTACCAACCAAAAATTCATAGAAATTCCAAAACCCATTAAGTCAGATTATGTTACCGGAACCTTAAAACACGGTTTCCATGCCTCCTGGAAAGTCCTGGATATTTTTTCTTGAAAATTCCAGGACCTGGAAAGTCCTGGAAAATCACTTTGGTCCCGAAAAGTCCTGGAAATTAAACCTTAAGGTCCTGGAAAGTCTTGGAAAAATATCCTTGAAAATCACACATTTTTTCATCGGCTCAAATGGAAATCATTTTTTTCTGCTTGCTTCACTCGTAGATCACTTGTAGTCCCCTATTTTTAAATTTGTGGTGCTAGTATGTTATATTTGAACATTCATGGGCTACAAAGAGGTCCTGGAAAATTTTTCATGGGGGTCCTGGAAAAGTCCTGGATCTTTTTGTCAGTGAAAGAGTATGAACCCTGTTAAAAAGCCTAAAAACCCAAAACCCAATAAAGTATCCTAAGTCTATTGCTTTAGACTTTTTTTCAAAAAAGCCTGGGTTTTTACAACCCTGCTACAACCCATATGACATTTGTTTGAAACTGTTCAGAGAGCAGAGTTGCTGTCTAGGAACATGGACACCCAGCAGTACCTGGACTACTGTGAGGCTCGCCAGGCCAGCTTCAGTATGTTACCTTACATTACATTACAAATTTTTAACGTGGTCTAATCTGGTCTAATGTTTTGTTTCTCAGTTTTAGCAAAGTTATCAATCTCTCATTGTGGTAGTAATTGTGTTTGTAGTAGTAGTAGTAGTAGTACTGTTGTTGTAGTAGTAATGGCGGTAGTCTTGTGGCAGTAGTAGTTGTAGTATTGGTATGAGTGATTATACACTGTAGTAGTAATAGTGGTGATTTTGGTGCTCTGCTAGAGTAGTGGTAGTAGTAGTTGTGGTAGTAGTAGTAGTAGTAGTATTAGTTGTTGTTGTTGTTGTTATTTAGTGCCGCGCTACAAGATGAGCAAGTTTCGTGACTGGTTGCTGACTGGAGTCAATCTCGATGTCAAACCAAGCATCTTTGGTCTCGAGGTGTTGAGCTATTTGGCCTACGAAACTGTTGCTGAGGTAATTTGTTCTACATCTCAACTTTGTGATGGCTTTTGAAAGCCAACTTAACTTCATGTTTTAGTATATCAGACATGATAGTGATCGATCAATTTGTAAATTTGTGAAGCACCTCTTAAACAAAGTTGTTAGATGCACCTGCTGGTGATACAAGTGCTACATATTTAGTAGCTTTTATCCCCCCAAACCTGGAATTGAAATTGGGCATTATTTTCCATCCCCCACTTTCAACTGCCCCCCTCTTTGGGCTGTTTTCCCTCTTTGGGGGGAGTTTTATTAATGGTGTAAATTAAAAATAGGCTTAAAATGAAAAACAGGGGAAAGTTTGTTAAGGCATAGATCACCCAGTGAAAAAAAGTTGTCAGATGTACCTGCAGCTTTTACAAAACTTCCCCTCTTATTTTTAACTGGGTGCAAGCTATAACGATATAAGCCACTGTACATATATCAGTGTAGTGTATCGTAGGTAGTGGACATGGCGCTGCTGGTGAAGAGAGATATGAACGTCGTAGCCGGTGATGCGTTGAGTCAACACATGGCCGCAGTCTGTGACAGTCGACATCTGTTTATGCAGCCGCATTCCAGCCATCCCGCAGCACTCGCCATCAACAGCCCCCCGGTATGATGATGCTTCTTTTTCTTGCATACCTGTTGCTGATTATATTCTTTCTTTGAAATGCCAAACGTGGGAGGGATGAATGCGATCGTAACGTCGTTGTTTGTTGGCCCACACACCAATGAAAGTCTGAAATAGTCCAAAATTACGCTGATTTTTGCATGTTTTTGGCCCTCAGAATTTTTTGGAGATGTCCCCCAAAGTTTGGGATCTAGATTATGAAATAGAACGCTCTTCCTGTCATGTGGCAAAGTTACGGCAATAGGTCGAGAGAACTCGGAGATCTCACACCAAAAAAGAAAATTCAGCAGTAATACAAAACTGTACGGTTCCAGGCAGGCTAAAAAGCGTAGAAAACAACACAAATTGGTGTGAACGTTTCCCGTTCTGGAGAAACTAGTGTGTCACTTTTCAGCCCAAATAGTGTAGTTTCCATATCTGCTAGTCTAGATCGCTCATAAGTTATGAATGGATTTCAATGAAGTGTTGGATGTGTGTGCCTCACAAGTCATGTGGTTAAATTCTGGCAATCTGATTCCCTGTTTTGATCTGAGAATTTGTTTACAGGATATGATATAATATGCATGTAGTACAAATTGTATTGAATCAGGTTTGATTTGTGATTTTGGCGATCACCTCTAACAGTTAATCTGAGAGAAACATGAACTTGCCGTGAGTTGTTTTATGGTGGACGGTTTGAATGTGTCTGGCTTAGGGCTAATGAAACGGAGATCAATGCCGCCCTATATGTCTTATGGCTCGGGAAGGACTCTACTTTTTTTATGTTATATGTGTATGTCACAGAGTTCACCGGCTACTCCAAGTTCTACTTCGGACAATTCTGTTCCATCCACCCAGCCAAACAATTCCTCACTGGCCAACAGAAAGAGAAAAGTGGTAACAAAATTGGTTTTCGTTGTGCAGTAACTTTCTGCAGATTTTTATGATGATTTTTTTACGTCCATTTACACTAGATGTGATGCAGTGCTGCTTATTGTTCTGACTGGGCTTGAAGTGCCTGTGGATATAAACAAAAAATGTTTTGTGATAGTCATTTATGCAGCCATTCTAATAGGCTACATTACCGGTTGCTCATTCATCCGTCTGTCTGTCTGTCTGTCTGTTTGTCCATCTGTCCCTTACTGGCTCTTAACTTGATACGAAAAACGTAGAGAAACAAAAATTGGTGTGAACGTTTTTCATGGCATCATGGGTTGAAAAAGTGCGTGGGGCAAAAAGTTGCAAATTGCCGACAGAATTCTGACAGATGTCTGTAAACTTCCGACAGGGTGCGCAAAATTTTGCATTTTTTGGCCGAAATTTTCCAACAAGCATAAGATTTTTTTGACAATTTTTCGACAGCCCAGAATTTTGGTGGCCCCCAGCCACGACACCACTGGGCGTGTCAGTTTTCAGCCCAAAGCTCATGGCTTGGGGTTGAGGAGTGTACGGTATAGCTAGGTGGATGGCCACATATTATGTGGACACTGGGTCGTAGTTTTTGCTTATTCTATTATATGCATCTGACGGCCAGTATTTGATGCATCAAACACTGGGATGAGGTCAGTGTTTTAATTGCAGCTTATCGCATTACTCATCTGTCTGAACAATTGGCTGAGTTGAGCTTGAGTTAAATTTGGAACTGCCACGTGAATATTATGAGTTCCAAGCGTAACTGAAAAATATATACTGAAGCTGCATTAACAGTTTTAGACCCTGTTAGTACTAGTAGTGAACTAGCACACAGTCATGTGTGGATATTAACTTGTTTCTGCATTTGGAAATGCAAAATGTTGTTTATTTTGTCAATTATTGCGTGATTAATGACACTTAATATTTTTGCTCGCATGATTAATCATGATTACAGTTTTTAATTGCTTGACAGCACTGGTGTTTTTGCTCATTAACAGAAATGAAACAAACTGTGGCTTTTATTTCATTTTTGTTTAAGTTCGTTCCGTCACTGTGTACGCTCCTTTGTGTACAGATGACGTCGGAGATTTGGCGACGGCAGCTGTTGATGAGCGGTGCAATAACAGCTGATGAAGTGCGCGAGGCCGTGCGACGTTTCACACAAGTCAGCGGACCGTTTGCCATCTTCTCTGTACGACCACCGTCACTGCACTTCTTACACACACTCACAGACTGTAGCCTTTTGCTGGTTTTTTACTCCTCGCGCGAGATCAGTGTAATATTGAGGACCGACCAACCAACGACCGACCTCTGTTTCTGGACGAGCCTTCCTGGAAGAACTTCAAATGGCCATATCTACATAATGGTGCCAGTTAGATGCATGGTCACAGTGGATCACCCATAGGAAGTCGACCACCGTGAGTCGAATGGTCACGTGACTGATGACGTCACGTGACCCCAAAAGGTCAAGGTCGTGACCCCATTATCTTTGAGGCGCCATATTTTTATAACTGTGCCAGATAGACAAGGAGACAATTTTCAATAATGACTTCTATGCCAGTCACTGTTTGTATAATATTAGTCTGGTCTCAAATTGACGCCGGGTCTCTAATACAAGATGAAAGGAATGAAAAAGCACTTAGAAAAATACAGGAGAAAATAATGCGTGCAAGGAGTGCATTAGATTGGTCACAATTTAATAATATTTCTTGTTCATGCATTGTTTGATTACTTGGTACTGTAATGGTTAGCATGTTGGACTTCCAATAATTAGGTGCTTGGTTCGACTCCCAAGTGGTTAATACCTGTATGGGTGACTGTCTGTGGACAGGTAAACCATCTCCATATATAACCAACACCAAGGTCAACTCAGCCTTTCACCCCTCGGGGTAGGTAAATCGAGTACTGGCATCTCTGGCTAGGGTTTAGGCAGGGCACGTTCACCTGTGTCGGGTGGCAGGTAACACGGTGTGATCCTATATGGCAGGTGATGTTTCGTAGCTTTGAGATGGGTTTTACATGAAAATGTATATTCTTGAAATGTGTTTAAAAATAGACACTTGCAACATTTGTCGGCCTAGTAGCCTGTTAGAGATGATGCAATTTCGACTCTCATTCTTCTTTTCTTAAAAAGCCTATACTGCAGCAAAGTCATTACGTCAGTTTTCGTTTCGACAAATTCGGGAATAGCTTAAACAACTAAACTTAGCACAGGCAGCTAGCCAACATTATCGGCACTGTCTCCAATGCACACAGTTTAGTACAATTTATGTAAAGATGTGGTTGTTAGTTGCTGTTGCAGTGAAGCATACAGTGGCTTCTGTTCCCCCAAATCTGGAGTCGAAATCGGGTGCTACTTCTCCCCCAGTTTTGGGCACTGGTTCTCCCCTATTTCTGACTCAAGTTTCTCTTTTTATTTTGGGCTTCTTTTCCCTCTATTGAGAAGATTTTGTCAAGGGTGTAGATTTAAAAATAGGGGGGGGTAGTAAAATTAGACGAAGAAGTTTTGTCAGGGGAGAAAATATAAAAATAGGGGGAAGTGAAATATAGGGGGAGTTTTGTTAAGGGTGTAGTTTGCCAAAGAGGGAAGTTTTGATCTACAACCTTATCAAAACTTCCTTCCCCGTATTTTTCACTGGGCGCAATCCGTGATAGAAGCCACTGGCAGCATAGCGTGCCATGTGTGGATTGAGCAGATTACATGATCACTGCCATTTGTCTGTCTTCTCTGTTTCTGGCATTTGACTTTGGTTAAATTGTTAGGTGCCCCAAAAGTAAGAACACTTTAACGGAGAAAAATTTGATGACTCTTTTTCCTTACTTGTCCAGTTTTTCACCGTTGCTATTTTGCAGTGCTGCATTTTCAGTGGGAAGGTCTGGACAGCACAGCCAGCAGCGAGGCGTGCGGATTTGTTTGTTTTTATTTTGTTACAATATTGTGATGTATTGTGCTGTATTGTAGAAAGATCCACTGGTACGGGTAAACAGCTGGCACGTGGCATGCTGAATGTTGACTGAATGTGTCTACAAATATACTGTTGCTGCTGTAGCTTTCCGCGTCTGCTCATAAGCCCTCAGTCATGCTCTTGAATAGACGTTGCACAGAAAGTATACAGTTTGTCATTTGAATTTTTGCACCGTGAAGCGCAAGATCACCGGCGTAGCCATAGAGGGGCACTGTGGCACGTCCCCCAGGAGCTTACTCAGTTGCTCAAAATAGTGCCAAAATGCACAAAAACACGTCATTTTTACACACAAAAAAAAATCCGAAAATTTGCTCAGGTGGGGACACAGCCCCCTCCCCAGACTTCTTCCCCATGGGGAGGGGACACCCCTCCCCATACGCTACCCCTCAAGTGCCCCCACTACAACTAGATCCTGGCTACGCCACTGTGCAAGATGTGATCAGGTTTAGCTCATTCAACATCCACGTTTTAATTGCCTCAACTACTGCCACGGGTCAAGTCGACCACTGTCTGCTTTTGTTAAGACACTGTATGCACAGCCTCGGTGTATTTTTGCTGTTGTGTCAGCCTATATTTTTCAGTGTTCACGTGTTCGCAACTGTTGCATCCAAACTATCAACAGTGTCAAAGTGAATTCGGGTGAAAAAAACCATGGTTGTATTACTAGGATCGCTATTGTGACATTGTGACAAGAGTTCAGAAATAAGTAGAATAAGACCAGCGACTACCTTAGACAATGTCTGGGCGATAAACCGTTTGTTTGATTTGCATAAAGAACTGAAAATAATAGCTAGTAATAATAGCAATAATAGCAAATGTGCGATCACTAGACATTAGACAGATGGGCTATAATATTTGAAATATATGTTTGTATATTTGGGGTTGTTGATTTTTTTTTACAAAATATACACACGCGTTGTATTTACTAATAGTAACTAGGCACAACGGCAGTCATGTTTTTTGGCATTTCTGCAGTTTTTGCATTCCATATTCTTCAGATATCCTTTCTGATGCTTCCATTATTCGTTGCAAACTTTCTTCCGAACTGGCCGTCATTGCTTGGTCATCGGCAAAGCGTATAGCCTGTACTAGCCTTCCACCTGTTGCTACTCCATCTGCTACATTGTCAAGAGTTTCATTCAATACTTCCTGGATATAGATGTTGAATTTATGTAAAAAAACTGTTCAGTTTATATACAGTGTAAGGGTGACAGCGTGGTTGTAGATATAAAACAGCACAAATCACAATTTAAAAATTCAAACATCACCATTACACAATGTCAGAAGAACTTTGCTGACTGTGTAAAGTTTGAATTTTTAAATTGTGATTTGTGCTGTTTTATATCTACAACCACGATGCCACCCTTACACTGTATATAAACTGAACAGTTTTTTTACATAAATATTTGCAGTTATTGCCGTTGGGAGTAATCTGGATTAGTTAATTATGGCAATGTTAGAAAATGTAGAAATGTTTTTTTGTTGCTAGATAATAACGTTTTTTTCGTATACTTACCGTATGATTTTTCGGGGGTGCATATGTGCGCTTATAAATAATTGCACACTGCCCATACCAAAATAAACCGATCTTGAAAACACCCTATCTGATGCAAAGATCTTCGATATATCTCTTACGTAAGCTGAGTTCTAACCCATTATGTCCCAAATTTTGTTGCCATGGCAATGAGCGTCGCTTGGGGAAAAATTTGCGTGGCATCATTCGATGGCCTATCCCCGAAAACCCCCTATAGACGCAAAAATTTTGCAGATATCTCTTACATAAGTCGAGTTATAGTCAATTTTGCCCCAAATTTCGTTGCCATGGCAACGAGAGTCGCTCGGGGAAAAATTCGGTTGGCAGCATTCGATGGCCCATCCCCAAAAACCCCACTATAGACGCAAAAATCTTGCAGATATCTCTTACACAGACTGAGTTATAGTGAATTTTGTCCCAAAATTCATTGCCATGGCAACAGCGGGTCGCCAGGAGAGAAATTTAAATGACATCAGATAGCCCGGCCCCGAAAATATGGGGGTAGGTGCAAACAGCATGCAATTATCTTTTACGGGGGCCGAGTTATAGTCAATTTTGTCCCAAAATTCGTTGCCATGGCAACGGGGATTGGCAGGGGAAAAATTTTAATGACACCATCGGATATCGCGGGACCGAAAATAGGGGGTAGATGCAAACAGCGTGGAATTTTCTTTTAAGGGGGCCAAGTTATCGCCCATTTTGTCCCAAATTTCGTTGCCATGACAACGGGGGTCGATCAGGGGTAAATATAAATGACACCGTTAAATTGGCCAACCCCGAGAACCATACCCTAGAACCAAAAATTACAACTTTATCTTATACATAGCCGGAGTTATGACAGTTTAAAGCATTGTCTAATTTTCCCCATAGGCGCCATTGTAATTTTTCATAATTTTGTGT
>Ga0209367_1010587_pt1 | contig 12345 bp, 7 predicted proteins | sample WorMetLIZISLAND2_FD_187412 | JGI IMG/M metagenome (GOLD analysis project Ga0209367, IMG submission 187412) | Marine gutless worms symbiont microbial communities from Max Planck institute for Marine Microbiology, Germany - Olavius geniculatus... ... | reverse complement strand
GACTGCGAGATACGCTGCAGCCTGGGGCGCGCGGCTAGGGACGTGGCAGCCAGGCCAAGACAGTCTAGACGATGAGACCGCGTGTGCGGCGTGAACTGTGGATTTTCTGTGAACTGTTTTTGTTTTTCTCCCTAGTTTCTGTTAGATGTATATACGTTTCTTTTTATAATAAAGAACCTGACACCTATTTTACCCCAATTTTTTAAAAAATGGCATTACGGCCTATGGAAACTTCAAAGCGGTATAACTCGGTCCCCATAAAAATAATATTTTCGAGCCCGGGCTATCCGATGGTGTCACTTAAATTTCTCTCCTGCCGACCCCTGTTGCCATATGGCAACGAATTTTGGGACAAAACTGACTATACCTCGGTTTTCGTGAAAAAGAATTGCGCGCTGTTTTCACCTAGCCCCTATTTTCAGTTTGGGCTATCCGATGATGTCGTTAAAATTTCCCCCCTGGCGACCCCTGTTGCCATGCCAACGAATTTTGTGACAAAAATTTACTACAACTCGGCCCTCGTAAAAATAATTACGTGCTGTTTTCACCTACACCCATATTTTTGGGCCCGGGGGTATCCGATGGTGTCATTTAAATTGTTCCCCTGCCGATCCCCGTTGCTATGGCAACAAATTTTGGGACAAAGTTGACAGATAACTCGGCTCCCGCAAAAAATAATTGCACGCTGTTTTCACCTACCTTCTATTTTCGGGCCCGGGCTATGCAATGGTGTCATGTAAATTTTCCCCTGAAGACCCTGTTGTCGTGGCAACGAACCGTTTTTATTCAAAAGCAAAATTGGTTGCAGGCTCACAAAAGCGTCAAACGCTGAAACGCAACTGCTAGCGTGGCAATGGGAGAGATACTTCGTTCCACAGAACGTATTTCTAGTTATTATAAACGTCTCTTTTTACAAAGAGAGCAATTTAACAAAATGTCCACTATAGCCTATATACAGCTAATACAATACAGGCTTAGCAATCGTGTCTCGAATCACATACGTGCAGGCTTACTTGCTACTGAATACCGAAACGAAAAATTATACGCAATAAATCAGAAAAGAAAACAACTAGGACGATAACGACGATGACGACGACGACGACGGTTTATGCAGTCTCGCATCAGGCCAAAAATGAAAATTCTTGCGCTTTCGGTTGGAGTCCGGTAAAAAGTAGAAACGGAAAAAGAAAAATAATTTATTTTTATTTTCTAACATTTGCCGTCACATTGTCATGTAATATTAAACAACAAGCAAATAATACTGCAACTGCAACATATGCAAACAGTTTTTTTCGCATTAAAACTTTGAAAGCAAACAAGAACCGTGCCAATATTTTTGACAGTTGAGTAAAAAAATTAGGGACGAAGGTTTTTTCTTAGGGACGGACGACAACCGGAAAGACATAAATTATTTTTACGCCTCAGCAACAAAGCACCACTCAACGGTAAACTAAACGCTCTCGGTCTTACCGCAGAAGTCAGGAGGACTTTAAACGAGTTCGATCTAATCGGACCGTTGGTTCCACGAACCAGCAAACACTAACAGAAAAGCGACGGTGCGTCGAACGGGTCCAAAGATACATAAGGTCCAAATTAAACTTAACAGAATTTAAACAACAAAAAGCCGACAAATTCACTGCATGAATCAGCTCAATAACAGTCTTTAACAGATTCACAAAAGAATACCATGAAACAAATAGCCTCAACTGTATCGAAAGTTTTCTGCATGTTTCAGAGATAAATTCACTAAACCGTTTCCATCAGACGTATCCGTGGGCATTAACTGCATGATATAGACCTAACGACAACGGGTAGAAATTGGTGTTTGTATTTCTACATGGCATTACTGGTTAGGAATTGTAACTCAAAGACACAAAATCGTGAACGAAAAGTCTTTGAAGGCGCGTTCAGAGCGACGTAACTGAACTAAACTGAACCGACACTGTTTAGATTTTGATGAACTGACCAACGAGCAAGCAGGGCGAGCCTAGTGGTCATCGGTTGACGCGTACGTGATCGTGGTCACCTAAGCCACCAACGCCGTTGGACGGTGCCTACCGTAATAAATTACCGCTTGCCCATTGGTCAGTCCTTCAAGAACTAAACCATTTCAGTTCAGAGGCGCGTTTCGCACTTTTCGCGAGAACTAGCGAGCCACAAAAGCGGCATTCTCGAAGAAAAAAGCTCGAAACGCGCCTGAGTTTAGTTCAGTATTTGTCGCTCTTTACGCGCCTTTAACAACAAAAAAACAAACAGCAGCACGACTTTCGGGCAAGTTCATGCTCGACTGCGCGTCATCAGTCGATCCTTCACGTGCGTGCAGTGAGAAACGTTACTCACTGCATCTGGATGGCGGCTTGTCTGGGCGCGATGCCGGCCGGCACGTCGAACGAGTACCTGGGCGGCGCGTCCGTGGAGTAGTAAGCCGCCGCGGTCTTGCTCAGCGACGGGCACTCCGGCTTGCTTTGCCAATGCTCCACGATCTCCTGGTCCGACGGACAGCTGTTGCGGAACGCCGGCGTCTCGTAGGCGGCCGCCAGGTAGCCCCAGAGCGCGCCGAGCTGCGGCGGGATGTCCAGCCCCTTCAGGACGTGCGCCACGACCCGGATGTGGTGCAACTTGGGAAGCATCAGGCAGTCGAGGTGGTCTGGAATGTCGCGGCAGAGGAAACGGTGAGGCGACTCGGCAAGGTAGGCGTCGAGGCGACGGAGCTCGGCGAGCAGGGAGTCTGCGGAGTGCGAGACGTCCTTGACGTAGAACGAGTACTTGGAGAACACGTCGCGGCAGGCGCGCGCCGCCGCCACGTTGTCGTAGGGCATGGGCGGGTAGCGGAACGTGCTGTCGATGTACAGCGCGATCTCGTCGGGGTCCGAGATGATGTCGTCGCCGTAGCGGAGACACGGCAGTCTGCTGACGCTCGCCTGCAATAACGCATATCCCAGCATTGCGTTTGTGATGTAGGCCTAAATAATTTAGTTACGCTAATAAATGGTTGCTGCAATATTTATAAAAGTGGTTGGACAACTGCACAAAATCTTTTAGTGTTTTTTTTCTTTTTTTCTATCGTTGTTTCATTTTTTCTCAGTAGGCCTATAATCAAATTTTATGAGGGACATAATATACAGGGTGCGGCAAAAAAAGTAGCCCCTAAAAGTTTTTCACTGGTTTCTTAGCAACCGTTTGGAATTTTAAGCTGAAATTTTACAGTTTTATTCAGTAAAACCTTGTACATCTAATTGCCATGTCAAATGTGATTCCGTTGAAAAACGACACAGTTATAGACTTTGTAACATGACCGACTACAGATTCTTCAGCATTAAAAAATGTTCAAGCTAATACAGCAATGCAATAACATCGTTAAAACAACACAGTTAACTAATGATCAGATGCCAGAATTTCATCATCAATGTGAATGTTTAAAGTGTCCACCACCAGCTCCAGGCTTTAACACGAGCCTTCAGTTGCTTACTTTGATAAGTCTTTCACAGTTTTGTCAATCGGTCCTTGTGGTAGGTTACTGTTTATCAAAACGTTACTGTGACGTTATCGGCAAAAACGTATTAAGCGGTTTTTGAAAATTAAATAGCATTTTTAGCTTTAACATTTTTAATGCTAAAAAATCAGTAGGCGGTCATGTTAAAAAGTCTATAACTTCGTAGTTTTTCAACAGAGTCACATTTTACTTGGCAGTTAGATGTAAAAGGTTTCACTAAATAAAACGGTAAAATTTCACATTAAAATTCTAAACGGTTGCTGAGTAAACATCGAAAAACTTTAGGGAACTACTTTTTTATGCCGCATCCTGTAGGACAAAATGTTTGACAAATAGGGTGTTTACACGATCCAGCAAACGTCCAGCAAACTTCCAGTAAATGTATTCAAAATACACGTGAATTGCTGGACGTTCGCTGGACGTTTGCTGGATCGTGTAAACTCCCCAAAAGCAACAAGAAGACGATGTCACAAGGGGGACGCTGAAAATGCGAGATTGGAATTTGCGAGACTGGAATTTTCGGCACCAACGCGGTTAAAAATGCAAGGGTGGAAAATGCGAGAAAAACAAACTAGGGACTTATGCGTGTGGTTAATGTAGTTGCAAAAATGATATATGCGTCTAAGGTTATAACTGCATGCAAAAAAAACGTAAAACTGTTCCGTTAAAAACGCACTAATTCCTGATTTCAATAAATGTCACATATGCAGTTATTACAGTTATGCAAATATCCCTATCGCGTATAAAAACTTCAGTTAGCTTCAACCGGCAACTAAAGCAAAATATAATCTCGAACGATTCTAACGATTCAATGTACTGTCCAAACAGGACGTGCAACGTGTCACTAGTAAAGACCCAAAACCAGATTGATGCTGCTGCGGCACAAAGGGCATCTGCCTTGCTGCTCTATCAACGTGACGCACGACGCGCGGAGAAGCGCTGGTGCACACATGGCACAAGCGCATGTTGGCCGACACGTGGCTGAATAAGGCAAACTTCACACATTTCGCATTTTCCACCTCTGCATTTTTGTCCTTCATTTTCCAGTCTCGCATTTTCAGTCGCCCCGTCACAAGCAAGAAATATGCACTCTGAACAGAAATGCAGAAGACAGAAGCAGCTGGCGGAGGAGTTTGTCATGAACCTGCTACTACCGGCAACAGACCAAAAAAGAAGAAAAAGAAGAGTCAAATCTCAGCATGCTTAAGATAAAAGTTTAGCAACGAATGCAACGAACGCAAGCGACCAAAACGCAAGGATAGACTCGGAGTGTCTGTTCTTGCGTTGCGTCCGTTGCGTTTACTGACCGCGACGAGCTCGGGCGGTGGACGCGCCGTGTTCACAGTGGTGACGACCAACGACATGTCGCGATTGTGCTCCGCTTTTATGAGCAGAACCATGAAGAAACGCTGGCAGACCGGACACCCGGCCAACGATTCGCCGTTCTTACCCGCCTTCACGAACAACTCAACTTCTTTGATGACTGGCGATATCATCGGCTGATGCTGGTGTTGACCACCGTTCACTACGCTCGACATCGTCTTCGATCCAAGTACTGCAGCAGCTGCGTCACAATCTACACATCACAGATAAACAAAAAAAAGATAAAAGAAAAACAATTTTCTGGAAACTTGTTGGATCCGCATCATTACTGTGCTTGCGTCAGACTGTTAAAACGCGTACAGGACGAAGTAACTGAACTAAAGTGAACTGACACGGTTTAGTTTTTGCCGAACTGACCAGTGACCAATGGGCGAACAGGGCAAGCCCATTGGTCATTGGTTGACGCATACGTTTCTGTAGACATAAACGCTTTCAAACGGTGACTACTGTAATGTTGGTCAGTTCGTCAGTTCGGTTCAGTTCACTGTAGTTACGTCGCTCTGTACGCGCCTTTACGCTGTATACCTCTTTTCCAATACAGACATGTATTTTCCAATCATCATCATAGACGACTTTTTGACAGATTTAGGGGCCAAGAAAGAAAACAGTCACGACTAACAGTCTAACAGAACCAACAGAATCAAAATCTCCGCATACGTACGTAATGTTGGCGGTTGTAACGACACGACGCTTCACGGTATATTGTCACTCAATCGCTGCAGCAAATCCAATCGCGACTCTGTCCAAATGCCCGAACACGTAACTACGTCGCCAAGTTGAACTTCGTACACCGCACGCCGCAGCTGGTGGGGCGTGCTTGAGCAATCGTTGATCACGCGCTCGGACAACGCTGGCCGTACGTAGCTCGATCATATAAAGTACACAGGTCCCACCAGTCACGGCGTGTACAATCGACTGTAGGCCTAGGTGTGCTTCGACAGCAGGCACTGCCAAGTCGCCAACGTCGACGCACGACGATCGCTTACTCTAGTGATAACGTCACTCAGCAAACTTTCTTATCAGCACGTCGCCGCGTTAGCATCACCTATAGTTTTTTACTGCTGGCCCGCTGCCCGCATACTGTTATAAATGCGCTTATAAATGCGCCTCTGTGCTGACGTCAATGGGCTTGTTAATCAGGTGCGGTGCACGGTTGGTCAGCTAACGTGAGACGGTACGAACACGACTAGAATGTGAATGCATAATAATAAACACACCGGACGGACGGTACAGTCAGTCACTCACTGCAGCAGCAGCCTGTACTGCATCCAAGCCACTACAGCGCACCTGTACGTCCGTCAGTCGCACCTTGCAGTAGGCTGCAGCCTGCAGCTGTACGGGCGCCCCTGCTGCGGAGGACGCGCAGGTGAGATAAGGTGATGTGAGGAGGCATGTGTGTTTTGCCTCTGACGCCGTTGACGAACGACCAATATGATGGAGAGTAATCGTGCATGTTTTCTAGTTCCGTTCGTCGTATTTCCGGTTTTTACGCGAAGCAATGCATTTCGACAGTTTACAGTATATGTCCGTATAAATATAATCAGTGAGCTGTTTAGACCGGTTGAAAAAAAACAAACAGTTTAATTTCAAATTGTACAGCAGCAATGATCCTTTCATCCTTCTGTATTATTTTAACTAAACAATAAACATTGTCAGTTACGAGACCATTCGATTCGTCACCAGCGCTTTACTATAAAAGGTCCATCGTCACCATGCGTCTATCTTGCACCGTTATGGAGATATGACGGCTCAAAGATAATAAGGGTCACGAACTTGACCTTTTGGGGTCACGTGACGTCATCGGTCACGTGACCATTCGACTCCCGGGGGTCAACTTCATATGGGTGGTCCATAGTGACCATGCGTCTATCTTGCACCGTTACGGAGATATGGCGGCTCAAATATTGGATGCACGGACGTGGACACGGAAAGAAATACGGAAAAAAGGGAAAGAAAAAGAGGAAGGGGAGGGGAAGGAAAAGGAAATAGAAGAGGAGGGGAAAGGAATGAAAAGTAAAAGGAAGGAGAAAAAAATGGAAAGGGAAAGGGAAAGGAAAAAAGGGAAGAGGAAAGGGTAAGGGAAAGGGGAAGGGAAAGGGGAAGAGGAAAGGGCAAGGGAAAGCGAAAGAAGAAGAAAAAGGAGATGGAGAAAGTTAAGGGAAAGGGGAAGGGAAAGGGAAGATGAAAGGGAGATAGCTTAAGAAAAGTTGGCCGCACGGACGGACAGACGCACGCACGCGCGCACGCACGAACACTCAGGTGATTTTATACTCAAGAAATTTGAGCTAATGCTCACGAGACGCGCGAAAGGCTATAGCAGTTCCTGTTCGCAAACTGTCAATCTATCTCCAGCCATTTCATCGCAGTTCATTCTTGGAGTGTGCATGCGCTGCAGCCGAAGATCGCAAAAATCAATAACAAGTAATTTGAGCAAAGCTCATGAGACGCGCGACAGCCTTAGCGCAGTTCCTATTCGCAGGTTGTCTTGATTTAACTCTATCCATTTTGACGCAATTCACTCTTGAAATCTACGCCGCAGCCACAAATTGCAAAAAAACACTAAAACCCCTATTTTAGAAATTCAAGGTCATTCAAGGTCATCAATGTTTACACCAATAAAAAGCTTGTCACTATATTGCTTGTTATGATAAGCAGCATGTCTCTGCCGATCTGCAACCGTTTTCAAGCTACACGAGCCAATAGCGGTAAAATAACTACTTGTAGATTCTTAAAAATGCACGTTCTATGCTAAAAAAATGTCATGCGGAAAATGTCCAGGTCTATCTCCAGCCATTTCGGCGCAATTCACTCTAAAAATGTGTGTCACAGCCAAAAATCGCAAAAAAATTCACTAAAAACCCCTATTTTAAGGGTTCAAGGTCATTCAAGGTCATCGACGTTGACAGCAATAAAAAGCCTGTCACCAGTGCTTGTTATGATAAGTAGCATGTCTGTGCCTATCTGCAACCATGTTCACGCTACACGTGATAATTGCGGTAAAATGACCACTTTTTAGGGGGGGGGGCTAGCTGTCTTTGACGCCCGCCTGCGCCGGCCTTTTTGAACCTAGGGGGTCGGGACTTGAACTGCTAAAATCTACGTTGAATGCTGAAAATTTCATACCCAGGTTGTCTTGGTCTATCTCCAGCCATTTCGTCGTCGGTGTTGAAATGTGCGCTGCATCCGAGAATTGCGAAAAATTTACTAAAAACTTTTCTTGAGAGGTTCAAGGTCGTTCAAGGTCATCGATGTTGATAAATCCCAAAAGCCTATCACCAGTGCTTGTTATGATAAGCAGCATGTATGTACCTATCTGCATCCGTTTTCACATTATTCGAGCCAATAACGGCAAAATGACGTCTTTTTTAGGGGGGTACCCCTCTTTGACGCCCTCATTCGAGGGGAACCCCTGCACCCAGTGGCACGAAATTTTGTCGCGATAAACTAGAGACCTTGGGGCAGCCCGCAGTGAAGATTTTGTGATCTTAGCTTGCACCGTTTTGATACAGCTCATGAGTGTGACAGACAGACAGACGGACAGACGGACAGACGGACAGACGGACAGACGGACAGACGCCCAGACGATGGCAAAGACGCGCGAAGCATTCTGCTGTCGCGCGTAAAAAACCCTTATTTTGGAACTTCAGGGTCTTTCAAAGTCATCGATGTTGATACGACTAAAAAGCTCGTCACTATAGTGGTTGTTGTGATAGGCAGCATGCTCATGTCTATCTGCAACCGTTTTCACGAAAGACTGGCCAACAAAGGGAAAATAACGACTTTTACGGGCGTACCGTTCTTTAATGCCCCCGTGCGCAGATTTCCTTGGACCTAAAAAATCGAGACTTGGACCTTCGAAATCTACGTTCAAGATGAAAATTTCCTATGCAGTTTTCCATGTTTTCTCAATTGATTTGGCGCAATTCGCTCTTGAAATGTGTCGCGCAGCCCGAACTCGCCAAAAAATTCATAACAACCTTTATTTTAACCTTTAAGGTCATCCAAGGTCATTGAATTCGGTGGCAATCGAGAGCCAGTGTACGACTTTCTATTAGTGATTAATATAAACTAGGCCCTATCTTGCACTGTTATTGAGATACAGCGATTATTGGCTAAAAATCGCAAATTTTTTTCATACCCTTGCTCATTTAGCGCCTTCGTTTAGGGTGATTCCCTTTGAATTTATGGAAAAGTTATTATACGGTTCCTGAAACTAAAGTTTTCCAGGCAGCCGACGTAAAGATTTGGTGATTCTAGCTTGCATCGTTTTTGACTAATTTACCGGTGTGACAGACGGACTGACAAACGGACAGACAGACAGAATTGCGATGGCTAAGACGCGCTAAAGCAGTAGCTGCTTTCGCGCGTAAGTTACTACAAATTTTTTGCTGATTCCGACAATAAACAAAATTTTGAAAATTGGTTAATATTTGATGCAGTCATTGGCGTATACAAAAACTGTGCTGGTTTTTTGGCCCACCCTGTAGGTTACGCAAGATAAATTATATGCACGACCGGTGATCGACGTTCACCGAAAAGCTGATGCACCAGCACGACTCGGAAGACATTAGGCTACATATGTAAATTTAATCTCTAATCTCGCTTGGCACGAAGATTATAGTCGACAGGTCAGCTGACATGTACAGTAAGTGTAAAGCCTATATGTCACGTGCTCCATAGCATGTCACGTGGTAGGCCTAGGCGTTTATAAACGGTGAATTTCAGCCGATCGCCGCGACAATAACGATCTCACTGTGTCAGTGTTCTAGCCCCCCCCCAAATCAGTAGCGTAGTCAGGATCTAGATGTAGGTACGTGGCAGGTAAAGGGCGGATTACAGGGAGGGGTATCTTTTTTGATTGGGAAAAAATTTGGGAGAGCACAGTACTTGAAAAATGTTCGGATTTTTGTGCAAAATGAAATGTTTTGGTGCGTTTTGGCACTGTGTTCGGTCTCCCCCCAAGAGCGCTGATGTGCGAATTGGAACCAGGGTCACGACTTTAATTCTCGTAAATACTGATGTTCGTCGTGGCACATCATTAGCACAAATTGCTGAGAGCTGAGATAACAGATCACTAACGGTTCCAACGATCGTCGCGGCGTTTGCAGACATGCCCTACTCGGTTGTTGCAAAACAATGCAGCGAACGTAAGAAAACTTAATGCTTTTTTATTCTTCACTTTTGCGAAGTTTTTTCGCCGCATTTTGCTGAAAAGTCGAACGACTGCAGTGTTCTAAAGAAATAACTTTGTGCAGATAAATTGACCATATTTCACATTACTAGCCGACCGTTAGGTCGCGTCTTTGGCACGATGCGTCGTCTGTCGTTGTCTGTAACGCATGTATTGTGGCTAAACCGTACGTCGTTAGGAATCGGCGATAATACAGTTAGATATGGCGATGACGAATTTCTACAAGCTGTCAATAGTAACCATGTTATCTGCCTCTGCAGCGGTTTGGCCGCAATTTTGAATGCAAATTTGCTGCCTGCAGCTATCACCCACGTCCGTTGAATTACAATATCGCACCCCAGCGTTTATTGTAGCGTTTGATAGATCAGTGTCACCATAGCGTAGACCTACAATAAGATATTGTACTCACTTTGGGAAATTGCTTTCTTTTCGCGATCGGAAGTCAGACGCTGGCCTTCTGATATAGGCTGTATGGTCGGCTCGCCCCAGCGACACCTGGTCATTTTATTATTTGATGGGCATTATTTGCACATCAGGTTTGCTTTTTGGACCACAGCGTATTCTGTTGTACTGATAAGCCGCGCTTGTGGTGCATGCAAAACAGCATCCAACAAAATAACACTGTATGCGGTGCATGAGTTATCCGCTGAGTTTGATCGCAGCATAAATTTGCATACATTAACACTGCGTGGGTGTCAAACACTTCCGCTTGGCTCTGGCGCCAGGTAAGTGAGTCCAATGTGCGTGTTTGTCGCCGATAGTTTTTGCATAATATAAAACAACGCGCTGACTATATATCCGGCACCCGGATAAATAGCCCGTGGAATATTTATCTGGTTCAACGAAAACGAGGCCGAATCATAGATTCGATTATATTCGACAAGCGACGGCACTAGCGTCGCACGCAAGTCATGAATTGCAGTGTACTGCATTACACTTGCCGACAACACGCAACCCGTGATACCCTAGCAACTGACGATCTCAACCCTAGCAGGGTTGAGATCGTCAGTTGGCCGGCTGCCGTAACGGCGTTTCTGCGGCGGTACGACAAACACCCAAAGGAAAGGGTGCTCGTCGTACAGCCGTAAAGACAGGGTTTTTTGCCGGTAGGGTGCTTGCACGTAGCGGCTAAGACCGTCTACGACAGCTGCCGGATAAATATTCTGTGCCATAAAACAAGGCACAGGATATTTGACCGTAAACATTGGGCAAGTAGGCCTAATACGACAAGTAGGCCTAACATCAAATGAAGAAGGCTTTAGACTATGTTAGTGATTACCAACTAAAGTCAGCTTGTAAGGACGCCATATATGCATAGCCCCATCTAAGGTTACCCAAATAATTTTTGCTGTTTAGAGGACTGATATCATCACATCGTCCTTACACACAGTTATAAACTAGTAAGTTTTTTTACATATATAATACAATATGGACCAGGACACTCACGACTCTGTAGTAGGCCTAATAGTTGCATTGACGATCATAAATAATTAATCGCGGATGACAACAGCACAACAGCATAATTATACACGGGCGAGACGTCGTGTTGTCCAGGCTTATAATGTGCGCCGTATCCCGTATGATTTCACATACTGTATGCTGATAATCATGGTTGTTACTGGATTATTGCTGGCTGTCAAGCTATACACTGTGGTAATCCGAACGATTGTGTGACGTTTTATGTCTCCCATTTTGCGATCTTCAATGCCTGGGCTCGGCCGGTTCTGGCTGATCGTGTTTCATTTATTTATTTCTGTGGCCTTAGTAGACAGCCAGATCGATGCCTATTGGCTTGTAAAGGTAAAAGGTAGTTTATAGCTCTGAATAAGAACCCACCACGGAGATACGGAGCGTCACCTGCCTTATGGGATCAGTCATCGCACGTTGTTAGCTGCCACCTGCCACAGGTGATCGCGCCCCACCTCAACCCCAACCAGACAGGCTGGTACTCGAGTTACCTACCCCGGAGGGATGGAAAGCTGAATTGACATTGGTGTTTGTTATAGGCCTATACCTTGGTTCACTTGTCTGCCGACAGTCATCCATCAAAGTAGTAACCGCTTGACAGTGATCCGACCGGGTGCAGAACCCACTAACCCACGATCTCTCGATCACAAGTCCGACACCCTACCGTTACACCACCAAGCTGTCAAGACTCTGTGAAATACTGTATACACTCACTACACTGAACAATTGTTTTAAACACATTTTATCTCCAATCTGTACCGGGTTGTGACAGACAGACAGACGAAAGTAGGACCGACCCCCACCCCCGGAC
>Ga0209367_1010586_pt1 | contig 12347 bp, 5 predicted proteins | sample WorMetLIZISLAND2_FD_187412 | JGI IMG/M metagenome (GOLD analysis project Ga0209367, IMG submission 187412) | Marine gutless worms symbiont microbial communities from Max Planck institute for Marine Microbiology, Germany - Olavius geniculatus... ... | reverse complement strand
GCAGCGGCCGGCTAGGCAACCCCAGTCAGCTGTACAAAGGTCCCCACCTCCGTAACCCATATGAATGAGTTACTACTCATTTTACCGTCCCGCGGAGGGTAGGAAGGCTGAGTCGACCTAGCTAGCAGGCTTCGCATCGAGATGGTTTACCTGCCCGCAGGCAGTCACCCATCGCAGTACTAACCAGGCCCGGCGTAGAGTAACTTCGTTTCAACCGAAACGCGCTACCAACTACGCCACGCCACCTACTGAATAACGAAGATCATAGGTCAAAAGTCAAGATCACGTAGGTTTTTGTTTTTGTGTGAGTTTTTGCGTGCATGATAATGTGGCTATTCGCGGGCAATACATCGTACTTCAGTCTTGTTAGTATTAGTATTATCATAATTAACAGGTGAACCGTTAGCTGTATAAATTACACGTATTTGATTGATTTTATTTAACTTACAAAGCTGATCGGGACAGAATGGATGCACAGAGGCGTGCTGCTACATAAATGAACATTACAAGTCTTATGTATATAATTCTGACGTCACTCATGCAGTAAACAAATAACGACTTAGTTGATGAAATTAAATCAAATGCAAGTTAGTCCTAATTCGAAATTAGTACGAGTACAATTGGTCTGCACCTGTGTTATCGACGGGACAGGCATCTTGCCCGACCAATCCACATTGAGGTCCATCGGTTGGATGGTTCCAGCCAGTTATGCCCCAGTATCTCGACTCCTTTACCGTTACCTTCTGCACGGCATAGTAGGTCAAATAGTCATAAAATAAATAGGCCCATATAATAATTTAACCAAAGTTCTATTACAGATAACCGATTTTCACAATTTTTTTACACCCAAACGTTTTAAAAAATATTTGCAATAGAATATAGTAATCATTAAAAATCCGTCACGGAAAGATCGTCACTAAATATAAAATACACTTTCCTTAGGCTGTTATAAATATTCAAACGACGACAGTTTATAAACGTGTATTAATTTATTAGTTTATTATTTTTCTACATTTTTATTTTTACTTTTATTCCTGATACATCAGTGAATACATCTAATAACGATCAGCGTAAAACAGCGGTAATTAAAAATAATTAGCCTAAGTACAAAAACAGAGCGATACCGAAATAAACAGAGACGTAAACTACGTAAAAGGCGTTGGGGCCATTGTGAAAGTGAAACAATGTTTGTGAAGAGGTAAAAATTAATCATAAAAAGGGAGTTTGCCAGACCAAACGTTAAACTATTTTCGTTATAGCTATACCCGGGCCGGTGGTCCTTTAATTTACATTTTTAAGTACAACCGTGAAAATGGTTGCGTTGCGAAGTCGCGGATATATGGCGCTGAATAATATTAGACGTTATAGCAACCCCGTTCGTTGAGTCAATCATCTCGATGTCGACGAAGTCCACGTAAGCGTCTCCGTCCTTGGGAAGATGCCAGACCCTGTAGTTAGCGATCCGTAATACTACTACAACGACTACTACTAGAACTAGTTACCCTGTAGTTGGCGATCCGGTCCGCATTCTGATCCAGCTTCACCGTGCCTGACATACCTGGACGCACGCATTCGTTTGAGCACAATTTCCATTTGTTCCCATTTGTTGCAAATTTGATGTACACAGAGCAGGTAATAATTAAAAATTTTTAACAGTTAACTTTACTAAAATAAACGATTCGTCAACTCTGAATAAATTTTTCTTTCTTGCATCACGATCCACTGTACTTTGTCGTGTTTTTACTGACTTTAATTGCACTCTCCATTAAATTTATGTTTTCCAGCGGAGTATGTTATTTAATCGCAAATTGTTTCGTAATCGAACTGCTAATGGAAAAAACAACCTGGATTCGAAAGGACTGAAAAAACTAAGTTTTTTAAAACGTAGATTGTAGTTTTTTGGCACTTTAAGTTTTAAAGGTCTTTAACAATTTTTGTAAATTTCCTTTGGTGCAGTGTCCAATGAACACCGTACACAAAATTACAACCCCAAAAACATTTTATACACTCTGTTATAAGTGAACTACACAATGACGTGATTGACGTTTTAATTCAAAAATCAGGATTAACATATGAAATAAAATATGATAAGTAATAATTTTCACAACGAACAAAAACATTAAAAATGTAGCAATTGGATTTTTGAGGTTTTGAAGGTCTTTTAAAACTGAAAAAAAATAAATATTTGGACCAATTTTTCAGCCCTGGGTTTAAACAACGTTTTGAATGGCGCAAATAAACGACGACGCTGGCAACTCACCTTGAAAGACGTGAGTCTTGGCTTTGGCAAGAATCAGTGCGCCATCACGAGGACTTTTGTTCATCTTGAGCACGCCATCGACCGTCTTCGCCCACAGGTATACCGAGTCGTACAGAAACACCGAAAACGGAGAGCCCTGTGTGTTAGCAAGCAAACAATTTTTACTTTTTGTAACAAACATAGGCATATATACAACACTTTATTGAACTATCGCAATGCAAAATACAGCTGAGCAAGAAAGAACTTAGATTAAAAATTTAGAAAAACACTTTGCAATAAATAATCGTCAAGTACGAATACTTCCTAAGCCATACAAGCCTCATGGGGTTAGCGCTGAACTCCGTTTCCTTAGCTCTCAGCCAGACAACAGTTTACACTGCGACACCACATGTATATGGAGCTAGCGCATCGCGCGCCGTGTCTGTTTACCTCCCAGCTTTCGCTGGTACTCATTGCGCCTACCCACGGAGGGATGGCCAGGCTGAGTTGAGTTGAGCTACGCATCTGGAAATGTTCCGTAGGAATAGTGACGCTGACCTTTTGTCCACTAAGCAACGTATCGTTGTAGAACCAAGGTTCTTCGGTCATTAACTGCGGAATTCGATCCACGAACTCGTGATCTCTTTCGAACTGTAAAGACATCTGCACAAGTACCAAACAGCGACGTATTTTACACTGGATATGCACATTATGTATATATTCACAAAGTAGCCGGTTTAATTTATTGCTTCTAACTGCTACTGAATCGACAGATAGGCCTAATCTCTAAATCAGACTAAATTGCAAGACGCGTTTAGGGTGTGATATGGTCATGCAGTGCATTTCAGGTTTACCACTATAGTTGCTACAGTGAAGGAATTTCGAAGATCGGTTAATATTTAGTGAAAAAAGAATGTATGGAAATTACAAGCTTACATTTTAAGCGTGACAGCATTTAATGCTAAGCGCATACTAAGTATCGTAATTTTGTCTGTCCGTCTGTCCGTCTGTCCGTTTGTCACTAGGCTACTCGCAGTCCGAGCTTATACCACTCCAGACAGTGCGGTGTCGTAGTTAAACCACGCCTAGGCGCCTAGGATTGCCTAGGCTACAGCGTCGTTTCCTTTATGACGCACGACTGTAGAAGAAAACTGAAAACTGTAGCAGTGCAAGTTAAGTGTAGTTTAACTCGAACGAAAGCATCTGAAAAGGGTACCCCCTAAGAAATCGGTGTTGCACCGCTATTAACTGTCGCGCGTCTAGTGAACGGTAGCTTAAGACTTTTTATTATAAACCATCCCGTACTTAACTGTTTTGATTTCAAAGGACATTTGCGAGCGTTAGCAGTTCTAAGCAACGTATGTCTACGTTTTTTATCGTAAAACATTTCGGGACTTCGGCGGCGATCGTTACTAGCCTGCAATAGCGGTTGGAAGGCCTGTCGTGCCAGAGCGTCAGTGGCAGGATCTCCAGACACCCAACGACGTTCATAGTTGTCGACAGCAAGCACATCGGTTGATATGTAGACGTAGTCGCCCTTCGTCATGCCTTCCTCGTGAGCATTAAGCATCATTTCACGTAGAAACGTGTCGTCACCGCACAGCAGCACAACTGACAATAATTAAAGCAAGATACACTGCATCATTAATACCTGTACAATGCAACAAAAACTACCTGCACTGCACTGACAGTTTATTTCAGTTCACTCGCTTAGTGCACTTCTGTAGACGCAACTGAACTAAAATTTCCGTTCCGTTTATTTATGCTGTTTAGTAATTTGTATGCGTTTTTGCGAAATATATGCACAAATGCAAATTTGTTACGAAATGCAAAACTGGAAACTGTTATTACATTTTTCACGACTGTTGCCATTTTAAAAACTGGATAGCATATATATAGGGGCCTAGCTAGCTCTATTTTTTCTTTAGGATTTGCCTGACGTCTGAAGTTTCTGTCACTGGTGCATTCTAAATGATAAACCAGAAACGACTAGAGGTCTCAAGCCTCCAGCAAGAACTGTGCTGCCATCCGAGGAACACATTTCAATTTAACCTCTATCCAATGAGTAATAAAACTGGTAAAATTGGTGAACAAAATAATGTTCATACGAGCACGAAGTCTGTCCAATGCATTCCGATAGTTTACAGTATATGGCCATATAAATATAATCAGTGAGCTGTTTAGACTGGTAGAAAAAATCAAACAGTTCAATTTCAAATTATACAGCAGCAATGATCCTTTCATCCTTCTCTATTATTTTAACTAAACAACTAGAAATACGTTCTGTGGAGCGAGGTATCTGTCCCACTGCCACGCTATATAGCCTAGCAGCTGCGTATAAGGGGGGTTGGTGCAAACAGAGCGCAATCTTTCACGGGGGCCAAGTTGTAGTCAATTTTGTCCCAAAATTTGTTGCCATGGCAACAGGGGTCTGCAGGGGAAAAATTTAAATGACACCATCGGATAGCGCGGGCCCGAAAATAGGGGATAGATGAAAACAGCTAGCAGTTATTTTTCACGGGTGCCGAGTTATAGTCAATTTTGTCTCAAAATTCGTTGCCACGGCAACAGGGGTCGTCAGCGGAAAAATTAATTGACACCATCGGATAGCATGGGTCTGAAAATAGGGAGTAAGTGCAAACAGCGGCGCAATTATACCGCTTTGAAGTCTCCATGGGAAGTAATGCAAATTTTTAAAAATTTGGGGAAAAAATAGGGGAAGGAGTTATCAGATTTTTATCCCAAACAAACTCGATCTTATGCTATGCATTACATTGGACAGACAATAATAAAAAATCCACAAATAAATCAGCATCTGATCACTTTTTTGGACCATACCAAACTTTCCAAACATTTTTTCGCAACCCTACATTTTGGAGTCGTCATCTGCATCGCCCACAGACAGAGAGACTCTAGAACATAACCTCTGAGAGAAAATATTGATAATATGCCTATTATGCTGTATACGACGTAGCCTACTTCTGGCGTTGAGTTTGATCCTGTCGAGCGCCTGATGAAGGTCATCATGCGTATATTGTTCGGCAATCGAGATCGTAGCTGCCAGGGTCATGTCCTTGTTGCTCCAGAACGACTGGGTGATTGCTGTCCAGATGTACTTACAGAAGAACTGCTCGAGGACTCCAGTCACCAACACCGCACGACGCCACTGCCTCATCAGAACATCAGAACATCAGTAGCCGTTATAGCAGTGTCGTCGTCGCAAGTGTCGATTACATCTACTTGCAGCACCGCTTTAAAACTAACGCGTGATTATATACGAATACCCGAGAGCATGTGGCTATTTATCCGTCGTGTTAGTGAAAGGTTTTTGAACGAAAACAAGCTTTACAGTATAAATTTGTTACATTCAATAAGCGGCGGGACCGGCGTCGGTCGTTATCGTTAGCGTTATGCGTAATACGATGTAAGATTAGGGTTAAGGTTAGGGTTAAGGTTTAGGATTAAGGCGTGTACAAAGCGAACGAAATAAACCAAGAGACCCAGCTGTCGCTAAGGTGGGGCCAACCGTACTTGTTGTCACTGACCTTAAAAGTCATTCAAAGTCGATGATTTGCAGGTAATTTGAAAGCCAACATGACTTCCTATTAGTGATCAATAGCAACCTATGCTCTGTTTTGCACCGTTCAGCCACAGTACATCCGTGAAAATGCGCGGACGACAGACGTACAACAACCACGACAAATGGCCGACCTTTAAGCTTACAGCTTAGCGGTCGGCCCAATAAAATGTTGACTAAAATCTCACTTTGGTTCATAAATTTTGCATAAATTTTTAACGGCGATGACACACAGTTCAGTCGGCTCTGAAAAAAATGTATGCGACAATGCTATACAAGTATAGGCCTAAAAAACAGACAAAAACATAAACATTAAACAATGACCAGTGACCAATCACTCGTCGCATTTCACTGGGATTCCGGCTTGGAATATTATTGAGCAATGTTTTATTCGGCGCCGGTTTTCGGCACCGAGTTCTCGTGCCGGATTTCGGCTCCGAAATGTATACATGACAGACAGCAGATAAGTCAGCGCCGATTTTTCGAAGCCGACTTTTGGCGCCGGTTTCTAGACTCCTTGTCTTCGGCATAACTAGTGTAGTAAGCTACGTGATTGAACTGCAGTGTGCCATAGCAGTTCAGTTTAAATTTCAGTTGCGTCGCACCGACTGCCTGTACAAAGCAAACGAACTGGCAACTTAGTACATTTCAGTTGAGTTCAGTTCGTTTCAGTTGATTTCTGTAGCTCTGTACACGCCTTAAGAGCGGACAATTATGTATACGCATGTGCTGCATGGCACCATCGCCGCGAATAGATGCTGAGGCAAACCTAGAAAACGCTGGCCAGATGATATCAAGCAGTGGACTGGTGCATCAGTGGCGGAGTGTGTTCAATGTGCACGTGACCGAAATAGATGAAGTGCCTTGGTGTCTGTGTCGGCGACATCTGATTGTCAAACATGAGGAAGAACCAAAGCAAGGCGCGGTGAGTAGACGTAGTCACTATTGTTTTGGTGAGAAATTCCAAACGTTGACACAGTCGACGTTCGTGTAGGGCGAAAGTAACAGAACCCCAAAACACCTTTTGGACGAACTTTTTGAATGAGATTTGACAAATTTTTTCCTGAATAAGAATAACTGCACGACTTAGGCCTACTATTTTTTACAATTGCAGAGATTCTTTAATTCAGTATGACGACTGCAAAACCACACGCTGTCGTTTGACAAAGCAGATTAACACAAATTGCTGGAAAGTGGAAATCTGCGTCGTTTTTGATATTTATAACAAAAATACAATAAATCCCCCTGCCAATGTACTCGTAAGCTAGCTGAACTCCACGTCAATTATTTAAAATTCCCATTAAATAATAACTTACGGCAAATAAAATAACATGCACTTTACTAATGTGCACTCGAAAAGATTTACTAATGAACAGCCTACAGGGTACAGCTCTACAAGGTGCGGCAAAAACTAGCCCCCTAAAGTTTTTTGCTGTTTTCTCAGCAACCGTTTAGCATTTTATTCTGAAATTTTATGCATTTATTTCCTAAAATGTTGTACGGCTAACTGCTAAGTAAAATGTAATTCTATTCAAAAATGACGAAGTTATAGATTTTTTAACATAACCGCCTACCGATTTTTAGCATTGAAAAGTTTAAAGCTACAACACCAATTCAATAACACCGTTGAAACAACACAGTTAACTAATGATCAGATGTAAAAATTCCGTTGTCACTGCAAATGTTCAAAGTGTCCACCGCCAGCTCTAACTCCAACACAAGCTTTCAGTCGCTTAATTTGAAAAGTTTGTCACAACCTTGTCGATCGGTTTTTGTGGCAAGTTGCCCCAGATAACTTGAAGCGCTTCCTCGAGTTCGGAGATTGTTTTTGGCTTTGTTTTAAGCTTGCGGTAAGCCTCCAACATTGCACCCCACACGAGATAGTCCATTGGGTTCATATTCGGCGAATTTGAAGGCCATTGGTTTTTTTGTGTGATGAAATCTGGGCGGTTGGCCTGCAGCCAGTTCTGTGCGCTGTGCGCTGTGTGTGCTGGTGCGCCGTCCTGCTGGAAGATGAATCCGGTGAGCAGCCGGCGATTGCTTTAAAAGAACAATAATTTTGTGATAATTTATAAACGAAATAAATTACTGTTCACTAACTTGTCACTGTGGCGTCATCGGCAGTAATGTGGTAACCGGTTTTTGAATATTCAATAGCATTTTTAGCTTAAACATTTTTAATGCTGAAAAATCGGCAGTCAGTCATGTTGAAAAGTCTATAACTTTGTCGTTTTTTAACAGCATCATATTTCGCTTGGCATTACATGTAAATCGTTTCAGTAAATACATTTGTAAAATTTCAAATTAAAATTCCAAAAGGTTGCTGAGAAAACGGCGAAAAACTTTAGAGGGTTACTTTTTTGCCGCACCCTGTAGTAGACTTCACGACTCGCGAGACGAATAATTATCGCTTCGAATCAATGTTTTTGATAGCGTCGTAATTGGATGTTTGCTTCCAGATATCGCTTTCATGTCGACGTAGGCCTAATTAATTTCGCGCAGCCACTTTACCACGAAGTAAAGCGTTGGCCGCAAGCAGTGTTTTCTGTAATCGCTGATATTACTAATTAGTCCAACTTGTAACAAAAAGTAAAGAAACTTTGAGACGATGTGTATTGTTACCTAAAAGCTATAAGTATTTTTTAATTATTGGTTAAACTTATTCATTTTTTTATTATCATGCAAAATTTATTTCTTTTAAATTAATTAAAATTGAGCACTTCAGCAGACACTTAAAAACAGAGAGATTCTATAACTTCTGAACGATTAATTTTTAAATTATACGTTATACAATCTTATAGGCTTACATTAATGCCATAACACAATAAATGACATAATCACATCCAAAAAACAACAGTCATTATAAGCCTACTTATGGTTACTGATAATTATATTTTAATTGCTTCGTAATTTCTCAGTTGATGTAGTTTTTAGAAATAATGTTTCACAGCTTAATTATTACATCGATGTAAACAACGAGCAGTTAGTTACCCTGAAGAAGGTAAATACATGACGCAGAGCTGTGGCCAAATGATTGAATGGACTCATTGCCCTGACCAGCGTGCTAAACATCACCTTGTCCATCAGTTCAGGATTGGTTGCAGAGTACGAGAAATGAGGCAGATTCCAGTAGGCAGCCAGCTTGCCGGCGTAGATTGCCGCTGTGTATTTACGCAACAGGCAGACTTAAGTCAACAACTGGGACCCGCAAATAATAATAAATAAATTTGCAGGAATTAACGATTTGTCACATGACTAATCGTTAAAACATTTGAAAATCGCCACAATTTTCATTAAAATGAAGTCAATGTAAAAAGACTATAACGTAAGTACAATGACATCATGACAAGCATCTAAAACATCTCAATCGTCTGCTTAATCGTGTCTCGTTTAACGGTTAAACATTATCATAAATACCCCCGACAGAAATATTCAGCATGGACTCTAATTTGTGTCAGTATACTTGTTATCCGAATAACAACAGAAGTTTGTTTTAATCCGGTGCCTTTTTAGAAAGGTTACTGAAAATAATCTAAACTAAACTAAAGTAAATTGCCAGTTCGTTCGGTTTCTACCGTCCATGCAATGCAACTGAAACGGCAGTTCGGTTCACTTTAGTTTCGTCGTTTTACACATTTCTTGCGCAACAGAATACTAGTTAATTTTCGCAGTTCTACGATAAACTACACCGCGAACCATTAAAATGACACTTTCATTTTTTGAATGGCGCCGTGAAACTTTGGCCCATTTTAATAATTTTCGCCATGCGCCATCAAAAAACTTGACGCAAATGATTGTAGTTTTGGCCACCTCACTTTAATACTGTTGCTATACACTAATGTGTGAAATGCAGAAATCGTAGTTTTGCCGTTTACAACAATAACTTCATACTGGTTGCGTCGACTCAACTAAATAGCGACAAACGCGATTGGCAATTATTGTCTCTAAAAAATCACATATGTCACATCACATTATTTTCATTACAACATGTTTGAAATGTCCTCCTCCAGCACGAACGCAAGCGGTAGACGTTGACGCCACTTCCCAACAGCACGTTCAATAACTGCGTGACTCAGGGTGGCTTACTCGCTGTTGATGCGTAATTTCAGTTCGTCGACCTACGATCTAAAATAAAGACGAAGTAACAAATTTTCGATGATTTTGTGGTCTCAGTAATTTTCTGAGCCGACGCATGCGCTACTCAGTATGAATTGTTGTGACCGGCCAAACTACGACGTCTGCATTTCACAAGGTAATGCAGCCACATTATTAAGACGAGTAGGCCAAAACTACAGTCATTTGCGTCAAGGTTCATTTTCTTAATGTCGTTTGACAAATATTATTAAAATCGGCCAATGTTCTACGTAGCCTAACTATTCACAAAATACAAGTAGCACTTTTAAGGCCTACGGTACAGTTTAGCTTCATTCTTATATTTTCAACGCGGATTTTTCTTTTTGAAACGTGTCACTTGGTTACCTAATGAGCAGGGAAGACCGATCACTCCGTCGATGTTGTAGAGGTCATGAATCTCAACCAAGCGGCCCAGAGACACTTTCCCGTCGCATTTGTCATCCGCCCAGATTATTCTGCATCAAGAAGACAATATTTTTAACTCATATATTTTTCGCTTTATATGATTGTATTTATTCGTTTTTGCAGTTTGACTATCAGCAAAAAAAATCCAACCGAAGCTTGGATACCTAAACAAAATGTCAAATTAATATAATATTTTTATGCAGTAGCCTATACGGCGAGAGTAAACTAACCCTACAGCTTTTTCCATTAAGTTCTGGAATGATTTTTTTCGAATATGTCACGCGTATAAAACGCAATCAACAGCCCATTTTTCATCTACAGCGGCACCAGAAATACGACAGAACTAGCACAGAATCATCAGTGGCCATTTGTTTAGCTTAAGAAAATTTAATTTGCACAAAAACTAAAAAGTCGACCAACATACGAGACGTTAACTCCGGCCAGAAGACCGTCAGTTTGAGCCTGCTTGAGAGCAAGCGTTGATGCCGCCGCGTTCTGCTCAAAACCCAGAATTCCGTCTAAGGGCGTCAGTAGCAGAAGCGTTAGATTGTTGTCGTTGTCGGCTGCTGATGCTGATGATGAAGCAACAGTTGTTGCCGGGCAGCAAACGTCATCGGCGATGACGTCATTTGTCGCAATCGCCATGGCAACGACGAAGACGACGCGTCGATACGCAAGTGTCGTTCCCATAGCTACCAGCACAAAAATATTTCTCTAGCTTACGTATTGTTACGGTTACCGTTCATTTACGCGTACGGTAGCCCTAACTTCAGATTCGGGTTGCATGTTTTCTTACTACCGTGTTTGAACTTAGATCCGTGTAGGCATATTACGACTTTGTGAAAAACACTCCTGTGTAACTTTTTGAAATAAGCAGCTTGTTATTTTCTTGGATTGACACGATATAAAACTCGATCTTTTACACTGTAAAACCATTCAAAACTGAACCATTCAAGTTAAAAGATAATTGCATCGTTTACGAAACTGAAATTGCATTCGTCTCGCTAACTAAGTCTCGAGTCTCGTTTCTAAGCCAACGAGTATTAGTACGAGAAAAGCGAAATCTTACCTGCGGTTTGCTGGCGAGTGGCGAGAGAGTCGAGTCTAGAATGAAGCGACGATGACAGCTGCTGTGCAGTCACGTGACACACCTGCAGTGGCTACTCAGCACACCCGATTACCTTACACCGTGTCCCTGAAAACTGTACCGGTGTTATTTTTTAATAATTCGGCGGACATTGGCTAATTTTTAGCCGACCGTACTTACGTAACGGTCGAGCTATTGGCATGGTTGTCGTCGTCTGTCCGTCCGTCGTTTGTCACTGATGTATTGTGGCTAAACGGTGCGAGATAGGAATTAAGTTAATATTTATCACTAATAAAGTCACATATTGGCTTTCCAATGACATCGATGACCTTGGAAGGTCATAACGCATTGTGGTATGCCAATCGTGCAGTATTGTTGCTAAACGGTAAGTCGTAAAGGGTCGGCGATGATATTATCGGATAAAGCGGTGGCGACCTCTTATAAACTGTCAATAATAACCATGTCTTCATTTGCAGCGGTTTAGCCGCAATTTCCAATAGTAAATTTCAAGCTACAATTGCCCGTACCTCGGAAACCGTGAGAGATAGGACCAATCACAGGCTGAACGGTAGTTCAAGCCCTGTGTTAACGGCGACTTCTCTTTCTTATGGGAAAGCCAAAAATTCGACCCCCCACAGAATCAAAACCCCTGATCTGATTGAGATAAAATTTGGTGCTGTTGATTACGTTGGCGAGATGACCCCTCATGCAAAATTTCATGTAAATCCCTCCAAGGGGGGCTTCCCGACAAATGGGTGAAATATACGCAAAAATTTTTATAGCCATATACCTTTTTTCAGAAACTCACCTACAGGTCAGACCCTTCGGCGGATTTTTGCGCGCGATGGCTCAAACGACGCGGTCTCGCGCAAGGATGTGCCTTTTGGAGGTTATAAAATTTGAAA
>Ga0209367_1010585_pt1 | contig 12347 bp, 9 predicted proteins | sample WorMetLIZISLAND2_FD_187412 | JGI IMG/M metagenome (GOLD analysis project Ga0209367, IMG submission 187412) | Marine gutless worms symbiont microbial communities from Max Planck institute for Marine Microbiology, Germany - Olavius geniculatus... ... | reverse complement strand
GTATTATAAAGGTGGCTTGGGGTGGGGGGGGGGCTGCGTAGCCTTGTTTTAGGTTGTTTTGGATTTGACCGTTGCAGAAATCTGAGTCTACCCTGGCTAACGTTGAGCCCATTATGTTTTGCCATGTCTCCTGAAATCAGAAGATGCTAATAATTTTTACGTCACAGACCTCGTTTATATTTTCAGCCAACTTAACAACAAACAGTTACGGCACGTGATTCGTTAGCACCATAATGACGATCTATTTTTGATCCCCTCCACACGCTTCCGCCATTCTGTACAATCAAGATGCGCCCAATTTCGCGTCCTTATTTTCAACGTTATTTGACGTCTGTTGCGTTTCGTTCTTGGCGTCTTTGTATGTTCTTCTCATGCCTCTTGTAAAACGCACCGCAACTTTAACCACTGAGTGCTGTTATAGTAACTTAACAACAGCGCTTATTTATTTGCATAGATGTACATTTTATCGATCGTCTGTAAATGTGTTCATACAAAGTTATTAAAATGTATATAAAGCTGTTACAGGCTAAGCTTATCAGAAAACAATTTATAAACAGTACTGTATACCTATTTTTACCTCCGCCAAGGAGGTTATGCTTTTGCCACTTTTGTTTGTTTGTTTGTCTGTTTGTTTGTCTGTTAGCAAGATAATCAAAAAGTTATGGACGGATCTTTCTGAAATTTTAAGGCTATGGCGGGCATGGCATAGACTACCAGTGATTTAATTTTGGGCGTGATCCGGCAGGAATCCTGGATTCTGGATCACTTTGAAATTTTCGTTACCATCGCGTTAAAGGGGGCATAAGGGAACCGCTGGCAAAGCGAAGATGGTGACGCCACCTAGCGAATAGCTTTGCCTTGTCGGAGGTACCTGCGGGCTACGACTGCGTTATCTAGTTGTAAATAGATTATTCTATTTAATAGATGTAGTAGAGTCTAAGCCTGTAAAAGTACAAGAATAAATGTTTCTTTTAATTGAAAGAATCTTAATTTGTGTTGCCGTTCATGCAGATGGCTATTAGGCCTAACTAACGTTCATTCTGTGTCGTATTAGTTTCTACACGTAGTTCTCGCACATATTCGTTAGGCTACTGAAATCAAAAATGATCAGCAAATTTCGAATTCACGTAAGAAATACAATCTTCAAGTCAGTTTGGTTTCCTGCAGCTTTTCGATCTTAAGTAGCCTCAGTGCCGCGCACGGAACAGACACAACACGCACAGACAGAATGCAAAGCGTTCATTGATAAAGAAACAAACTAAAGCCCGGCCGTCGCTAGCATAGCTGGCCGTATACTGGTTGTTAGAGTGACCTTCAAGTTCATCCAAGGTCGATGATGTTCATGTTATTTGAAAGCCAATATGTGATCAATAGCAACTTATACCTTCTGTCGCATCGTTTAGCCACAATGGCGCGTAACGGCCTTCAAGGTCATCTAAGGTCAATTATTTTCAACTCATCTGACAGGACGTAGGCCATTTTCTATTAATGATTAATATTAACCTTTGCCCTATTTTTCACCGTTTGCAATATATGGCCAGTTATCCGTTGAAAACGCGCATTTTTTCAACCACCCTGTCCATTCAATCCCGAATTTGAAAATGTTTCCCTTGCTGAAATTTTGCATGCCTAAGTTTAAGGCACATGGCTATTTTTCGTGTAAACAGTTTTCTCCTGCGACTTAACGCTTAGCCACAACACATTCGTTACAGACGACGGACGGACAGATGACAGACGACAACCGTATCATAAGTTAGCTCGACCGTCACTTAAGTACGATCGGCTAAAAATTCAAAAAAATACACGTCGTACTTTTGTATATGCGTAAGCCTATCTGAAACAAATCAACCATGGGGCACGGAATTTCAAGTCTGTCCTAATAGAAAAGGAAACAAACAAATTAGACTACATAGAGTGGTTAGTAGGTGACTGTTGAGAGCTGCATGAGAACGCTGAATTGCGGCTAACCGGCTATAGTAATTGTGAGGTTGTCTTGGTGGGTTTGATCCTAGGCCTACCGCTAAACTTAATTTAGAGTTAACCTAGGCTTAATGCTAAAGTAACTAAACACAAAATTGAAAATAAAACGATAATGTTATTTAATAAGCAGAATATTTACAGCGTGCGAATTATCATGTAAGTGCAATGCCAATAAACGAAACTAGAACAGAATTACAAATAGACAGTCAAACAATCAAGCAGTCGCAGCTGCTGGTTGCTTTTAGCGTTGCAAAAAATTTCTGCTCAGGTGTGGCGCTGATTCTGATATTAGAGGGAGGACGTCCTAGGCAGTCGAACAGCAGAAAGAAAAGTCTAGGCGGGGGGGGGAATGTACGAAAGGGGAAACGTCCGCGGTTGACAAGCCCAGGGGGGAGTGCTGCAGTCTCTTGATGAGGTCTTCGCTCTCTGACGATCAAGACGAACCGTCGGCCGTCACAGAAGTCGTACTCAACGTGCGACCGTCGGCGACCGGGCTGCTCAGTGGCGTCGAGGCCAGGCAATTGTCCCACTCATCCCCTTCTAAATTTTGGGCTGTGGGAAAATTGTCAAGGAATTTTCTTCTTGTCCCAAAATTTTCGTCCAAAATACCAAAAAAATGGAACTGAGCCCTCTCCCATTTTGCGGAAATTGAGGGTCAAAATTAAAACCTTGAGCACTCATAACTTTTTTTCGTCAGAAATTTGCAATGCTTTTTAGGCAAATTGCAACTTCCTGTCCTGCCTGCTCTTAAACCACGACTGCCGCTGCTCCTGCTGCATGGATTGGACTGTGTGTCTGGAACAGCCTGCCAATGAACCAGCATCGCTGCTGGTTACGTCTCGGCGTCGCCTATATACCTAAAGTCCGAGGTGTTCAGACACTCTTTGGGCTCGATCGCTCGTTCCACATGACTGACGTCTGTAATGGTACTTTTACACGAATTCAGCACGTCAAACCTACTCGTCCAGCGCTCGACGAGCTGCACGAACGCCTATCGAGCGCTTTAACTGCGCAAATTTTCAATCGACGAGTTTTGCGCGGCAGAAATGCAGATTGAGAACATGCATTAGCACCGCACAGTATGTATATTTATGTAGTTCGTTTTTAAACATATTTTTATTCAAAACGCTCTTACTCTTGCTGTAGGTACATCTGTACCTGTTTCTTTGGCCAATAGGCCTATTTGTGCGCGCAGCAGTGTTGATTGGCTGCAAATCAGCGTCTGGGAATATTGCTTGCTAATCTTAACGCCATTAAGCCTGAAATCTTACATTTCCGTCGTCGATGTGGATATTTGCTAGCCTATAACAATCATCCACGCACTAAATTAGCTAACTTTATATCACTAAGTGGTGTATTGCGTGCAAAACGTTGCATTCCATATCAATCTATAATGCCGGCGATAGATTCAGCCTTATCTATGAGCGCGTCGTAACTCTGTTTTTTTTCAGAGAAGACGTAGGACTAGATAAACTTATTCTGGTCTATATATTCGGCCATTAAAAGCCATTTTAAAGACTTTTAGCGAAACAATGCTTTAATGTGTTAAATAATTCGTTGTATTATACGATATTGAGTTAAATAGTTGATTTAGACGTTTCTAAATTATATATTATGGTTTTAAAACCATTTTCTATTGCTTTTTAAACTGTTAAAAATCACTGAAATTATATATCTCATAAATCTTTGCTCTTCGACCCAAATCCCGACAGAGACACATCCACAAATTTCGGGTGAAAAAAAATCCGCCTGTTTAGTCACCAACGAAGCCATCGCTGAGAGATTCGTCGCGTCGACGACTCGTTCGAGAATAACACCCACAAGCACGACTGTAAACAAAAATAAACGAATCGTGGGGTTCGTTCAGCTGCGCTGACAACAACAGTAAAGCGTCTTGTAAACAATGGTGTAAGCAGCACCGATCGCTTCAAACGAGTATAACAATCAATCGGTCAGCAGTCAAAACACATCGCAAACGAATCACGAGTGCAAAAAGAAATAGTTTTGCGCTGCTGGCTGTAAATACGCCAGTATTTCAGAAAAAGTTCTTGGATTTGCTTTACTGCTTCTATAAAGTTACGAATTACGATAGGCATGCGGACATGAAAAAAAACTCGTTAGCCCCATCAGCTGATAAGCTGAAAGCGTGCGGAGTCCGAACTTTCGCCACTAATTCGACGCCGGTATATCTGACCCTGCGCATGCACTTCTTGGTAAGTGCAACGCGCGCCACCCGCTAGACGGCGAGGGCGCAGATAGGAGTGACGTATTGCTACGTTGATGCTTACCTGCACATCTGGTTTAACTTGGCGATGGCGTAGGCCTAACGCAGTCGCAGCAGCTGCCTCCATATCTGATGTTTTGCTTGTGAAGTTGTCAGTGACTGCCAGTGTTAACCAACGCTTCGCAGACCACACTTTTTCTGAAATTTCGCAAACGAACGAGTTCGATCATTGTCCTCTACAAATTAATGCAGAGGGCCTACAATAGTTAACCGGCTGCTGTAACACTGACGTCTGGTACATCGAGTTTTTTAGAAACACAACCTCTATAAAGCACACCTATGAACCTTATGACGAATTAAGCCCACCTGCCTCGATCACTCGTGTAAGCTAGTCATTGGGGCAAATTACATGCAGATAAACTGAATCAGACAAGTCTCGATGTTCATTTATTTCGTTGGCCGTGAAAGGCTCTATTATTTTGCTTGTTGTACTGCAGTCGCTGTATCATGGCACGGTCATGAGTATAGCGTGGCTGCCTTCATCATTTAGTGGCGTATTTAAAGGAGAGGAACAACCTGCCATGCACCCCACTGCGTTAACTAATTTGTACACTTTTGCTTCCTGGAACTTCAAAACTATAGTACCAGTTTACAAACAAGAAAGCCCAGCTGTCGGTAGGGAAGACACGCTATTGCCTATACAGTTCCCGTTGCTGTATCGACTTTCACGGTCATCCAAGGTCATTGATTTTCATCTCATCTGAAACTAAAAGGGCGTATGCGATTTCCTATTAGTAATCAATATCAACCTTCGCTCTGGCTCTCACCGTTTCCGAGATATGGCCAGATTTCCGTTGAAAAACGCACCTTTTCCTTACCGCTCCCTCCATTTAATTCCAAATTTAAAAATGTTCCCCTTGCACTGAATCCCCAAATTTTGTACGCAGAGAGTTTCGACACAGGGCTAATTACTCGTGCAAAAAGTTTTCCCTTATGACCCAACGTTTAGCCACAATTCATCCGTGACGGTCAGACGACAGCCGACAACCATATCATAGACGCCTACAGCATAGCTGTAGCGCGTCAAAAAGGCAATGTTTTCTGGGGGACTTCGTCCCACAGACCGCTGCCTCCTTCTAGACTGCTTGAAAAATAAGTCACAAAAGCTTACTATAGGCCTACGATGCGAGAGTTTCTGATTGGCACTCAGCAGATGCTGGTGGTTCATTGAGTAGTAATTTGTGGTGGTTGCAGTACGCCTACATCCAGGGATTCGGTGCATGCAGATGACCCCGTAACACTAACAGATCACTAATCTTTAACTACCGTAAGTAGGCTACGTAAGTAATTTATGTGGCATACTCGTAAATAAGCCCATAGCCTGCGAGGTCGGTCGCCTTTGTACAGTCTGAGATAGACTGTCATGCTTGGCTAATCAGTTCTGGTCTGCGTTGACCGTTCTCGCCCAATCTCGTGTCAAGATTTGACCGTAAATCATCAGAACTTCTGTGAACCGTGAGTTATAGTCATCGCAGCAGTAGTATATATACGAGCAGCAGCAGCTGGGCCGTCGTCATGACGACAGCAGCGGAGTAAAGCACACACTGTGCGTATATACTCTGTGCTATTATCCACGCTCAAGTGTTGACCGATAAATATGCCTGCACTCTGAGGCTGATCATCGTGGTGTAGGCGAACGATGCTGAAAAATGGACCTGAGATTAACTGCTACTAACAGAAATGTTCGTCACTATCTGAATCTTCGGTCAGCAGCTTAACGTGACTCATGCAACCTAGCCGGGAAAATCAGATATGCAGCCTGCTGCTATTCTCAAGCAGTAAAGCTTTCTGCGAAACGTCTGTCTGTAGGCCTGCTCATACAGTGATACAATACGAAAGAGATCTGCGCTGTAAAACTGCCAGGCAAGCTCCCGGTAGTTTAATCTAGCACTTTAACTAAAAACAAACTGAAAATGTTTTATATAAGTGAAGTAGAAGCACTGTTATTAGTGGCGGATCCAAAAGCTGAGAAGTAGAGCTGGAAAAAAATGTGCACATAATGTGCTTCAAGTCTGGGCAGTGTGAGTCAAAAAATTTTACCTCCATCCCTAAAGTTTTTTTAACTGAAAAATTGAAAGCTATATTTTCCACACATATTCGGCGTTCTACGCCAAATTACAAGTTTCATTCAATTATTCTCAAATTTGTTGATGACTCTTTGTGCCATATTATGCACGCCCACCCAGAGAATTTTTCATTTTCACAACGCATTTACCACAAAACACAAACTTTTGATAGTTGACAACAAACATCTGGTTAAAGTGCACAAATTGCTAAGATATTACAACTACAAAAACAGCTAAGCATGTTCAAATAAAATATTTTAAAAGTTTATATTTGATGTTCATAATGTTTGCCACCTGCCGAAGCACATGCATTCAGACGATATTGCGAAAGTCTGCAGCAAGTCATCCCGTATCTGCTGCAGTGCACCTTTTAGCTCCAGAATGGTATTCACCTTTAAGTTAAGTTTGTAAAATGTCTGCAGCATTGCACCCCGAACACTAATAGTCAAGTGGTTAAAATCTGGTGAATTAGGCGGCCATTCATACTCACAAGGAGGTCCCCCCTACCAATAGAAAATTCTCTGCGTGAGCGTGCATAATATGGCATAACTTCATCAAATTTACAAATAATTGAACGAAACTTTGCAGTTTGGCGTACATTGGAATGCTGAATATGCGTGTAAAATATGGCTAAAAATTTTCGGTCATTAAAAAATAAAGTATACAAAACTTTAAGGGGAGGGAATAAAATTTTCGGACTCACATTGTATATAATCGTATATGCGAGGACTGCTGTTAAAAGTAGGCTATATGGACTCTAGAAGTATTTACCGTGCTTTGCAATTTGCGATAGACTAATCCGCAATTTATAGATAAAGATACACGAAGTGTAGTGCAGTGCAACCATTAAAAGTGTGAGGTTTTTGGCATTATTTTTATTTATTTGTAGTTTACTTGTAGCTTTTACCTACATATCACGTAGGCACCGCTGGCAGTTTCTTATTTATATTGTCTAATTGTTTTACCTATTATTAGTTGCTGGTTTTCAGTGTTGATGTCTTCATTCATCACTCTTCAGTCTTCAGTCTTCATTCATCGGCCTTCAGTCACGCTTCGGTGCATTCTTCATTCATCATTCTTCAGTCTTCAGCCTTCACTCTTCAGTCTTCAGTGATGAAGTGAAAAGCCACGCCCCCTCCAAAACCTATAAAAAGAGAGTCAGCCGCCGCTGCTAGATATAGGGATATAGAGACATCCGAGTCGGACCTCGACGCGGTTGGTATAGCACCTGCTATAGGGCCTAGGCCTGGGCTATGGCTGGGCACGGGTGTAAGGTTTAACTGTGGTGTTTTGCCTAAATATTTTGGCTACTGCCAGTGGCGCTCTTCCTAGGTTATTGTTTGTTTGTTTGCATAAAAGACAGTTTGTTGCGCACTTCTTTTACGTTACAGTTATTAAGTTGATAACGCGTGCAATAATTGTTTCACCATCAGTTCTCCTTCTCGTGTTATTTAACAAATCCATAAAACTAATAAAATCACAGTAAATCAATAAAAGTAATAAAACCATGTTAAAGTAATAAAACCGTATTAAAACAGTAATATTATAATAAAATAATAAAACTAATAAAATTACGTTAAACCTATCACACCACTCAGTTCGCACACGATCACAAATGCCGACTTAGATGGCCACGGGTCGTTCATCCATCTCGTCACAGCTTAGTCATGGGAGATGTGGCGGCGACGAAGGACGTTTGACACACAGTCCGTCCGGCCCAAGAACCTTGAGAGAAAGAGTACTCTGTAGTTCAACGCGGCACGCTGACCATGACACGGAGGACGGCGGTCAATCAAGTCACTCGGAGGGTCGAGCAGCAGTGCGTCAAGGCGAAGAATGTTATGCCGGAGAGGAGGCTGATCCCGACGAGGAACCGGGATTGATGACCGTCACGTGGCGTGCTGACGTTACAAAAGTAACAGAAACGTGCGATAGGTTTAATGTGCTAGCACATTTCCAATGCATACCCGGATTATCTGCCCATACGGATTTACTGAGTTGCCGTAGCCGTAAAATGGTTTGTTGCAACAGCGTGCCGTGTCCAGCATGTAGCCTTGCATCCGTAATATTCAGGCTACATATATGACCTTTATGCAAGAAATCATCATTATCATCGTCATCAACATCATGGCCAAAGTAAGCACATGACAACAGGGCAGTGAAGCAGGAAAAGGGCATAAGAAGTGTCAAGCAGGCCGAATAAAGCGCTTGCCCCTAAAAATAACAAGAACCAAAGAAAGATTAAATCAGCCGACATGTACCCTCCATTTTACAAATATGCAGGTTGTTATAGCTAATCACCGTCTTCGATCATTCGCAGGCTACAGTTGTTTCCAGACTCCAGCTTGCAGATCAGCCTTGTGTGAAATAATTATTACGGTTGTAAACTTATTTAGGCTAGCTCGGTAGCTGTTGGCCCGCGGCAGCTACGCAGTCAGTTGCTGATGCTGGCTGAACGGTCAGCGTTTATCAACTGCTGCAGCTGCTGCTGCTGCTGCAGCAACAGTTCTCATGGTGATCGCGGCACACGTGCGTATAGCGTGGCGATAAGCTTAGCATCTCGAGAGTTACGCTCGAAGTCGTCATCGACCTGTATCGCCGGCACGGAACAGAAGTGGCCGTTGCGCGTCTGCGAAATGTTCCGTGCATTGAGTCCCGAGTTGTATGATTGACCAGTAGGCATAGCGGTTTATAGCCGCTGAGTGGACTAACTTTGTGCACGTCTGACGATGATGCCAGGCTCGGTCGGCAAATCTATAAGAGACTGAGAATCAAACTGGTATGTAAATTTGGATGAGCATCATTTTGATTGAATGACTGATTCCATAACATATCGATAGTTTAATTGTATTTTTGTTTAGTTTTTTTATATAAGGCCCTCCATTTGTATTAGATATTCGGTATATTCCACAGATTTGCAAGCGACGAACGCAAAATATTTCTTAACTGGTATTTGACAGTAATTTGTGTCGGCGTGAAATCATATGAAGGACAAAATCAACTGTCCAACTTGCATTAAATTTCTAGTGTGAATAGGTATTGTTATACGTTATGCAAACTCAAAACAGGAACTCGCTTCATTTATCCACTGCTGTCCAGTTTTGCAACCATTTTCTTATAGATTATAGGCCTACATTCACTGCGCTGACTTGCTTGTTTTGCAAATGTAGTCCTACAAAAGGTTCCTCCTTGGACAAAAGCAGGAACAGGTATCCTGAGGGCGATTGCCAATATAAAGTACGCCTATCGTGTGAAATTACCTTCAGATAAAATTCCCTAAGTAAAAATAAATTTGGATTGACGCCGCTGCGATGTGCATTATATCGGTTTTGCCTATTTTTGTTGCTATAAACGAAGTAATAAACAGACAAGTGGACATTAATGGCTCAGCTAGGACAGTCCATGATTATTGACATGAGCGACGACGAAAAACTGCTCTGTGGGCTCTCTGTTGATACTTCTGCTCGACTGCTGCTGCTGCTGCTGCTGCTGCTGCGGCTGCAATACAATCGCCTAGGCCGTGGCGCGCCATGTCGATCATGTTGCGTCAACAGTTGCGTCCACGTCAGCAACGCCAGATCGACCAGTCAGTCAGTCCGACTGCAGGATTAATATGAATGACTGCAACGAGACTCTCCGACTGTATTCCCGTTAGGCCTACACATTCACGTCGCAGTAGCTAAGCGCCTGCCTGTGGCAAATGCAAACAATATCATTTGTCAGGGATCTATTTTCGAAAATAGCAGCTTCGATTGTAGGCTTGTCGTGTACCCGCATACTTTAGCATTTGACCTACGGCAATAAGTGAATATCCACGCGTTCGGGTATTAACTGCTCTAAGTCATAGCGTCAGCAGGGCAATTATGTCGAATCGGTAATTCTAGCGGTAGATCGGCGATCTCGCTGTTAGCCGCATGGGATAATTGCTAGAGGTAGATTGGGTTCAGTATTCACGCTAGTCTCAGGTTCGCATGCCATGCACGACACGGCGGTCACGTACATAGGCCTACCTAAGTTAATATGTACTTAAATCAGCTTGCACCAGTACTGTTTTGCAACTTTTGGCTGCAGTGGTGCTAAGCGTACATGCATGCTGCACGTGTAGGGCCTAGATGACTTTGTATGACTTTGTATCGACCGAATTTGTGTAATTCACTAACAACACTGTTGTCGTTGTGGATGTTATTCAGACCAGCCTCGCGGTGCTAGCAGGATATAACGGTGCATGCGTACGATGAGTTCTGCAGACGTGATGCAGGAGTTGAGTGGCGTTGCACCGGATGACACGAGCACTGCAGCGGCGTTCCAGTCGGTCGTCCAGCCGTCGAGCAAGCCGTTCGGTCCGGTGCTGGCGGCGACTCTGTGGATCTACGCCGGTCCGTGCATCTTCGTCGTAGGTCTCTTTGGCAACACGTGCATCCTGCTGGTGACGTCACAGCGCCGGATGCGAGGCACGTCGACCTGCGTCTGCCTGCAGTGGATGGCCGTCGCCGACATCTGCGTCCTCATCTCCGGCATGATCACCGAGTGGGTCGAGGCACTCTTCGACGTCACCTTCAAGGTAGAACCCACCCCAAGCCGAATCCGCGACAGCCGGATTTAACGCCGAATTTTTGTGCGCCGAAAATCTGCCGAGAACAACGTTCGGTTACTAGATCCACGCCGAATTTTGTCCGCCGAAAATACGGATATTCGCGTTTTTTACTCGGAGAAAAATCGCATACATAGCAACTTCCATTTCATTTTTTAGCCAAAACCAACTGCACAAAAAATACAAAATAATGTTTTTTTTTGGTTTGTGAGACGGCAACAGTCTTAACTCTTAACTTTCGAACATTTATGACTTGGTTTGAACAGTTTGCTAAATACTGGTAGCCTACATATGTTTTTTTCCAGCAGAATTACTGACAGTTTCGTTCTGCGAAAATAGCTATTTTTTGCGATTCAAGTATCAGCCGAAAACGTCAACACTCAGTGGAACATTAGCCGTATTTTAACTTTTCTCCACAATTCGGCTAATCCGGATATCATGCGAAAATTCGTTCTATCAATGTAGATTTTTTGTTTAAATTCGGATTGGGTGTCTGCTTCAAGGAGCTTGACGAGCGGCTGTGCAAGCTGGAGAAGTTCCTGTTCTACACGAGCAGCGACATGTCAATCTGGATCTGCGTCGTGTTCACAGTGGACCGGTACATCGCCGTGTCGTTTCCACTCAAGCACCGGCGACCGTGCTTCCGAGCATCCAACGCCAAGTACTACGCGCTGGCGGCGTCACTGGCGGCCGTCGCCAAGAACCTTCACGTGTTCTGGACGCGAGGCGCCGAGTACCGACTCAGTGATGCGGGAACCACGACAGACGGTAGTACGGCAGAGCTGGAGTTAGTGAGTAACTGCGGCCGGCCGACGGACGCCTATCGGCAGTTTGAGTTCTACGTGCGACCGTGGATCGCGTTCGCGCTGGTCTTCGCCGTGCCGTTCTGCGTTATCGTCTTCTGTAACACGTTCATCATCAAAGCCATGGTCAGGTACGTCAGCACTCGGCACGCTACGTATGTTTCATATCCATAATCCACTCGCGCAGCTGCAATCGTCGCATAATCTTGCCAGCTTTCAAAATAATATTTTGTGTTCAAATATTTTAAGCATAGGCTAAATTTGGCGTAATTTATACGCCGTGTCTCAGAAAAAAGCAGTCAAAATTGTTTTTTCTCAAAACTTTGTCAAATTTTTACTGACTTTAATAATGTTTGGCAGGTTGATGGCTAAGACGACGAAATTATGTAAAGTGCAGTCATTTTCCATCTCACCTAATTTGTGTCAATGCACTACCATGTGAAACACAGATGCTCCAAATTGTTGCATAATGCTGAGTTTTTGTCTCAAGTAAACGCTGTAACGAGTTAATTAGGCACAAAATACAGTAAAAGTTGAATTATTTAACAAAATTGTAAGTTTGTGTAACAACTTGCTTGCAAATTAGAATTTATGCCAAAGTGTGCTTTGCATATTATATAGAC
>Ga0209367_1010584_pt1 | contig 12347 bp, 3 predicted proteins | sample WorMetLIZISLAND2_FD_187412 | JGI IMG/M metagenome (GOLD analysis project Ga0209367, IMG submission 187412) | Marine gutless worms symbiont microbial communities from Max Planck institute for Marine Microbiology, Germany - Olavius geniculatus... ... | reverse complement strand
TAGTTAAGCCACGCTGCCCTAGATAGGCAGCGGTGGGCAGCGATAGTAAGAATGGCGTCAGACACCAACGGGCATTGAGCCCACGGTTGTCGATGATGATGATGATGATGATGATGACTACAACTGCGGGATTCTACTACAACTACGGGATTCTACTACAACTACAAGACACTACTACAGCTACAAAATACTACTATAACTTCAGGATACAACTACAACTACATGATATTAATACAGGTTACTACTACAACTGCAAGATACTACTACAAATAGAATACTATTAGAGCTGTAAAATACTACAAGAGGATACTGCTAAAACTGCAGGATTTTACTACAACTACAAGACACTACAATATCTGTAAATACTACGACAACTTCAGGATAAAACTACAACTACATGATACTAGTACAGGCACAGGCTACTACTATAACTGCAAAATATTACTACAAATAGGATATTATTATAGCTGCAAAATACTACTACAGGATACTACTAAAGCTGCAAGATTTCACTACAACTGCAGGATACTACTACAAATACAGTATACAATTACAACTATAGGATACTAGTACAGGTTACTACCACAACTGCAAGATACTACTACAAATAGGATACTATTAAAGTTGCTAAATATTACTATAGAACACTACTACAGCTGCAGGATTTTACTACAACTGCAGGATACTACTACAACTACAGGATACTACTAGCTGCAGGACACTACTGTGGCTGCAGAATACTACTACAACTACAAGATACAACTACGACTACATGATACTAGTACATGTTACTACTAAATTGCAGGATGCAGCCACAAATAGGATACTGTTAGAACTGCAAGATACTACTACAAAATACTACTAGAGCTGCAAGATTTTACTACTACTACAGGACACTACTACTACTGCAGAATACTACCACAACAACAGGCTACAACTACAACTACAGGATACAAGTACAGGTTACTACTACAACTGCAAGATACTACTAAGATAAGATACTATTAGAGCTGCTAGATTCTACTACAAAATACTACTACAACTGCAGGAATTTACTACAACTACAAGACACTACAATATCTGCAGAATACTACGACAACTTCAGGATAAAACTACAACTACATGATATTAGTACAGGCTACTACTACAACTGCAAAATATTACTACAAATAAGATATTATTATAGCTGCAAGATACTACTACGCAATACTACTACAACTGCGGGATTTTAGTACAACTACAGGACATTAATACAGCTGCAGAATACTACTACAACTACACGATACTAATAAAAATTACTAGTACAACTGCAAGATACTACTACATATAGGATACTATTAAAGTTGCAAGATTCTACTGCAGGATACTACTACAGCTGCAGGCCACTACTGTAGCTGCAGGATACGGCTACAACTACATGATACTAGTACAGGTTACTACTACAACTGCACGATACTACTACAAAAAGGATGCTGTTAAAGCTGCAAGATACTACTAGAGGATACTACTACAGCCGCAAGATTTTACTACAACTACAGGACACTACTACAGCTACAAAATAGTACTACATCTACAGGATACAACTACAACTACATGATACTAGTAGAAATTACTATTACAACTGCATGATACCACTACAAATAGGATATCATAAAACTGCAAAATACTACTACAGAATACTACTAGCTAGAGCTGCAGGATTTTACTACAACTGCAGGATACTACTTCGACTACAGGATACAACTACAACTAGTACAGGTTAGCCTACTACTACAACTGCAAAATACTACTACAAATAGGATACTATTAGAGCTGCAAAATACTACTACAGGATAACACTACAGCTACAGGACATAAATGCCCATTCCTAACCCTACCGCATACCAATTAATTAGGGGGTTATAAACGACAATTTTGGGCTCGAAAGTAAAAGACAACTTTTCTATGATCATTCCAGCAATTCTCTCCAATAAGTCTGCAATGGTATTGTCGCTCAATGTAGATGGAACTTACCAAAGGCAAAACATTCATAATACCAGTGCGAATCTATTCAAAAGAATTACCCTCCTAATCCATTAGTATTGGGACAAATGTTGGTAACTAAACTACACTCTAGCCCACTTTATCAAAAGTATGTTATTGTATAAAAAAACTGTAACTTACACTTACGCAATCCAGCTAAAACATTCCTCCACGTAACACTGACAAATGCAGCTACATCGAGTACCGCATGGAGTTGCCAATTGGCAACATTTGACACAAGCCCAGATAACAACGAGTTTTCAAGGGACTGCATACTGTTGCCGATTGGCTACAAGTATAAAAGTACAAAATAAACATTAATGTCACAACTGACGAAATTAAGAAATAGCACATTGTATTCAGCATTAAATTCTCTAACGGGCACTTATTTTTGCACAAATGTCGGTTGAAACCCCGACTAGAAATTTATTTGTAAGCATGACCCAATTTCAATCACAGCTGCAGGAAGAGGGGCATTACGTAATCGAACAAATAAGTAAACTATAAACATTTGACAGTATGTAAGTTTAGGCTCATTTAAAAGAGAGTAAATCGACCTATCAAAGCATGTATGCCATGCTAAGTTGCTTTTTTCTCTTTTTCAAAAAAATGAAGTTTAAAGTTGATGTGCCAATTGGCAACACTATGCGGTTAAGGGTTAAGCTTAAGCTTAGGCCTAACCAACTTCGACCGACCGTCCCGAATCCGGCGTTAGTAGCGAGGGGGGTCGGCGACTCAACGCTAGTCGACCAGGTCCGAATTTGAAGGGCATTTTTTATAAAACCGAACAAAAGAAATTTAGAAAAGAAAAATTTGTTCGATAAAACTATTAACCCGATAAAATGGAACAATTTAGTAGATTCGAAAGAAAAATGGCCAAAAAGAAAATGAAATAATTTAGATAAATGATATAAACGTGGGATCCCTCACATTAAATGATGCACAACACTAATAGTCTACACTGATAAAACCAATATGCTACAAGCCACTGTACATGGCCGATCACTTGACGATAGCCTACTGACGCAAAGTTTTAGGATTAAACATATCAATGTCTATATATATCCGCCTCAATTATTACGCATCATGGCTGCGTCGTTGTCGTGGATAAAGGTGCAGTAGTTCAGTTTACTCGGCGCTAGGCTCATACGCTTACCATTCAAAATGAGGCCTGCAGTGTAGAAAACACAGCCTACTTTCAACAAGCACACTAGACGCGAAGAGCGTCAAGTTAACGTACATGCAGTGACTATACTAAGTGCAGTACAATGATCCTATATCCAGTAACACACCGTTATAACTGCTGCTATCATAATTAACTTGACGACTAGGCCTATAATCACTGCAAGCCGAGGCGCGCGGTAAAAATTTCGGCGGCCGCGGCGCCCAGTAATTTCGGCTGGCTTGGCGGCGCTCCGGCTGTTTTTTTTTCGGCTGGCGGCGGCGCCAGACGATTAGGGCCGGCGGCGGCGGCGCGAGTCGGCGGCTGAGGGGTCTACTAGAAAATGACGAATAAAAGGCTAACGACGCGTAATTCAGCATTAGTCGCGACTCGCGAACCGTCGCAGCTTGGCGTCGAAACGTATATTCGATAGCGTCCTTAGCAGCGTGCCTGACAACGGCGACGCACTCGTTCAATAACACGAGAAAATGCGTCGTTCCAGTGCCGACATATTGTGCGGCTGTTCGCTCAGTTATGCATTACAGCACTTGCTTATTTTGAATTTAAACACAAAGTCCACTTTTACACTGATATCGCGCAAGCACTATTTCCGCGATCTATGCATCATTAATTTCCTGTTTTCCCGTACAGGTCAGGCCGATGTACAGGCAGACAGACGGTCGCACTTATGGCGTGTCCGTCCGTCTGTCGTCTGTCTGTCTGCCTATAACATTTGTGTTGTGGCTAAACGTTTCGTCTTATCAATAAACTGCCCGAAAAGCATATAGAGTTGCCCTACCGCTACTCTGTGGCTGCAGTACCAATTGTGACTGTCATTCTACAACGGAGGTACTGACTCCCCCTCATAGGCCTACTTGCATTGCGAATTACTTTTCACAGCTTCACTAGTATAGCCCATTTGAAAGCGCTGCCGTATGTTTGCGTTACATCGCAACTTAATTGAGTAGTACAGGCCTACATTTGCTGGTTTTCGGGCCGGAAGGTACGGTCGGCCTCTCCTAGCGGCAGCTGGGATCTTGTTATTTGGTCCAATGCAGTGTTTACGCGGTGCTGTTGCTGTTGCAGCGACTGCAGGACATGTCCGATAGGCCTAAACTATCGACACGTCACTCGTACTAGTGGCCTATGTAACGCGCGCATCGTCTGTTCCTAGCAACAACAAGGACAACATCACATCCTAAGCTGTCTCCATTATCTTCAGTCATCGGCAAAAAGTGTTGACAAACGGCAGTCGAAGAAGTCGGTCGGTCTCTAGCAAAATGATGGAATTACCCGTCATCATTCTTTACCTGTTAGCGCTTGCTTTGCCATCAGGTAAGAGACTGTGTCTGAGTGGCTTGGTATTATTGGTTGAAGCAAGACCATTTCTTTCACGTAGCATCCAATATTCGAGGACTCACACGCCATTTGGTAGATATTTTGAGGTTCTGCGACAGATGACTTCGGTTGCTAGAAGGTTTATCCAGCTGGTTATGACACTATAGGCCTACATTAATAAATGTGATTGACAAACGCACATAAACAGCCGTAATTAAGGTAATACGAACGGGTGATTAAAAACAAGAAAACAGAAAAAAATCAATATTTTCGTGTGGGGGAAGGAGCTATATAAAGTCAAAAAATTTTCAGTTAGATTGCGAGTCGGCGTTATCAGTCATATTATACGTATAGGTCCTAGTTTCAGTTTTAAGAGATGTATAGCCCTAGATCCTGGGTCTAAATATGAAAGTTTGTGGTTTCAGCGACCACGTCGCCATTTCTTGTTATCGGCCACTGTTTCAATGAACTTGCATGCAGTTGTTTCCAGCTTTTAAGCTGTGGTCACACTAGCGATCCCGGCGGTCGTTAAAAACTCCAACCATTCAGACGGCCGTCCGGACCGATAGTGTGACCGCACCTTTACTGTGGCTTTAAACGTCAGATTTGCCGTTAAAATTTCACTGCTTTCGAGTTACAAATAGACTATTTTTATCAGCCGGCCACGACCTTGACCTTTTGGGGTCACGTGACGTCATCGGTCACGTGACCATTCGACTCGCGGTGAGCCACTTCTTATGGGTGGTCCATTGTGACCATTGCGGCTCTTCCAGGAAGGGAGGTCGGTCGGTCGGTCATCGGTCGGTCGTCAATATTACACTGATTTCATATACTCTTCTTCGCTACGTTAAGAACGTAGCGCGCGAGGAGCAAAAATTTACAAAAAAAACATTTCTCGACGGGCCCTGCGAGAATGTTTTTCGGGCCCCGCTGTGGCTCTCTGGCAGGAAACATATGCATTTGACTAAAATAAACAGCGTGTGTCCATGTGCATCATTTTGTATCAGTTTATCATTCTAACGTTGTGTGTTCTGTGCAACTGAAGCGGTGTTGGGCCAGCTCTCGATTGACATGTACTCCGGAGAACCTTTGAACACGTCTACCTGTATCGACATTCACATCCGTGGACACAACAACAACAACAACAACAACAACTACTACTACTACTACTACTACTACTACAACTACTATGCCCTGTATCGACATCACCCTCCCTTACCGAATGGACGTCGGTCAAACGCTAGCGATTGACGGATCAGTCTCCAGCGGCAGTATGAACGAATTCAGTAGTAGTAGTATTTGTAGTTGTAGTTGTTGTAGTAGTTACGAGCGGCAGTATAAACGCGCTGACGTTTGAGATCGGCGACGATTCCGCGTTGTTTACGCTGACCTCTTGCAACTTGCACTGGATCAACGAAACCTACGACCTCGGCCTCTCACATACAAAACCCGTGGACTGACTTTTTTCACTAAGTCGTCGAAAACCATTGTACGAACTCGGCCTGTCACACGGAACGCACGAGATGACGCTGATCGACTGGACTGATGACCCGACCTGTAGCCTCATGTTAGAACACACTCTGGTCAGCGCCGACGAAATCACTCAGATAAACGTCTCAACACTGCCCGTTTCACCAGTAGTATTACAATAGTAGTAGTAGTAGTAATAATAATAATAATAATAGCACCAGCAGGATGAGAAGGAGTAGCAGTAGTAGTTGTTGCTGTTGCCATTGTCGTTGTGGTCGAAAACTAAACAAAACGTCTCAACACTCCCGGATATCGCAGTCAGCAACGAGACTGAGTTTGAATTGATTGTCTGGGTTGACGGCGGCAGTGGCGTTGTCGTGTCTGCTGGTCATTACTACTAGAACTACAACACCAACAACAACAACTACTACTACTACTACTACTATTACTACTACTGGCGGCGGCGTGGTCGTGTCTGTTGACTGGGACGATGGCTTGATGTCATCAACAGCATGCCTGGATGGTACACATCACAACATCCTTATATTCAATTACACCTACGAGACGCCGGGTAGCTTCAACGTCTCTGTGATGGCCAGCAACATCGTCAGTAGCAAGACCGCCGACAGCCAGACGATCTCCGTTTACGAGCGCATCCAGGACCTGGTGATATCCGGCAACACGACCGTTCTTACACCACCGGGATCCGGCACGTGGAGTATTGAGGCAGGACCCTCCCAGCTGGCACTGGAAAACATCGTCTGCGTCTGGAACATGGGAACCAACTACCCCGTGGACACAACCAACGACGTTGCATTGTTGGATTCTTCGACGCCGCACCAGATAACGTTCAGCTACGGCCAGCAGGCGGATGTTGGCACACAGACAATCAACGTCAACTGTTCCAACGCCGTGTCCAGTCAGACTGTGACGATGGATGTCACTGTCGTCTGGGACAACGTTACTCTCGGTGAACTCACTTGCACCAGCTCGACGCTCTGGAATCATCTAATAACCTGCCAACAGGCTATTGTCCGCTTTGGCACTGGAGCGTGCTTCGAGTGGGACATGGGCGACGGTGAACCGGTAATTTATTACCGGGACACGTACTGCGCTGACTACGTTCCCGCTGCATCGCCAACTTACGTACAGGTAGGTCACAGCTAATAATAATAATTACGTCGTATTAGGCCCTATATGGCCTACAACTGCTACTGTGAAAGTTTACCCAGTTTAGCGCCAGCGCCGGACGCAGCCGATCTTTGGACCAAGACAATCAACTTGAGCCACAGATCCGCCTGTAACCATAGTGACTGCTTCGCTATTTCTTAATAAGATTAGTCAGTTAGACAACTGATACTTATTTTATCTGTGCGAAAATAATATGAAAATATATGGAAATGTGTACAAGTTATGTCAAAAATACAGAAACCCTTTTTGTGGACGCAGTGTAATAGAAGAAGATGTAATATTACATTTAGTTCGCAGCATATGCTTGCCTGTTCTGCTGTATGGCCTGGAGGTTTGTCAATTATCAACAAGTAATTTGAGCAAAGCTCACGTGACGCGCAATAGCAGCGGTCCTGCCACTTTGGCAATCAGTGTAGATCTCCAGCAATAAGATAATAATGCATCTTGAAAGATTACTTGAATTTGAGGCCTCCGGGCGCAAGACTCCTTGAATTTAAGAGATCTAAACTTAGATTCTTAAAAATTTACGTTCTATGCTAGAAATGTCATACGCAGGTTGTCCAGGTCCATCTCCAGCCATTTCGGCGGATTTTACTCTTAAAATGTGTGTCGGAACCGATAATCGCAAACAAATTCACTAAAACCCTTTATTTTGGGGGTTCAGGGTCATTCAAAGTCATCGACGTTGACACCAATGAAAAGCTTGTCACTATTGCTTGTTATCATATGCAGCATGTCGGTGTCTATCTGCAACCGTTTTCACGCTACACGAGATAATTGCAGTAAAATAACCACTTTTTAGGAGGTAGCTGTCTTTGACACCTGCCTGCGCCGACCTCCTTGAATCTAGAGGGTCGGGACTTGGATTGTTAACATAATGCTGAAAATTTCATACGCAGGTTGTCTTGGTCTATCTCTAGCCATTTCGTCGCAGTTCAGTGTTGAAATGTGCGCTGCATCCAAAAATTGCGAAAAATTCACTAACCCCCTTGTTGTGGGAGGTTCAGGGTCATTCAAGGTTATCGATGTTGACAAATTTAAAAAGCTTGTCACCAGTGCTTGTAATGATAAGCAGCATGTCTGTACCTATCTGCAACCGTTTTCACACTGCACGAGCCAATAACGACAAAATAACGTCTTTTTGGGGTGATACCCCTTTTTGACGCTTTTGTTTGAGAGAACCCCCAGCACCCACGGACACGAAATTTTGTCACGATAAACTAGAGTCCTTGGGGCAGCCCAAGTGTAGATCTCGTGATTTTAGCTTGCATCGTTTTGACACAATACCGCAGTGTGACGGACGGGCGGACAGACAGACGTCCAGACGATGGCTATGACGCGCGAAGCATTCTGCTATAGCGCGTAAAAACTGACTACCGTAGCTTAGACTTTGTGATGATGCGATTTCTAATGAAATTATTTTGTACGTCAAAATTGTTAGCTTAATGTGGTTATGTTTACTGACAGTTTGATTGCTATTATTATTAATTAAATTTAGTTAAGATTTTTTTGCTGTTTTTGACAATTTTTTTTGCAATTTTTGGCTGCAACGCACATTTCAAGAGTGAATTGCGACAAAACGGCTAAAGATAAACGAAGACAACTTGCGTATGAAATTTTTAGCATCAAACGTAAATTTTAGTAGTTCAAGTCTTGACCTTCCAAGTTCAAGGAGACGTATTCAAAGACGTAGTCAAAGAGAAGTATTCCTTTAAAAGGTGATTATTTTACCGATTTTGCCTTATTTAACGTGAAAACAGTTCCAGATAGGTACAGTATAGAGATGCTGCCTATCATAACAAACACTAGTGACGAGTTTTTAGCGGTATTGACATAGATGAATTTAGATGACCTTGATTATTCAAAATAGGGTGTTTTGATGTTTTTGGCGATTTTCGGCTGCGGTGCACACTTCAAGGGTAAATCGCGACGAAATGGCTGCATATAGACCAAGACAACGTGCGAACTGGAACTGCTAAGGCTGTCGCGCGTCTCATGAATTTTGCTCATTTTTGTTTATGGTAAATAATATTTATTTACTAAATATAGTTACCTCCGCCAAAGACGTTATGTTTATGCCGGTTTTTGTTTGTTTGTTGGTTTGTCTGTGTGTTAACACAATAACTCAAAAAGTTATGGACGGATCTTTCTGAAATTTTGAGGGAATATCGGGCATGACATAAGCTGCAAGTGATTCAATTTTGGGAATGATCCGGCAGGAATCCTGGATTCTGGATCACTTTGAAATTTTTGTTACCATTGCGTTAAAGGGGGCATAAGCGAAAACGCTGGCAAAGCGAATATGGTGACGCCACCTGGCGAATAGCATTGCCTTGGCGGAGGTACCTGCGAGCTATGATTGCTTTCTAGTTGCATATATAATTTGCCTGTTGATTGTTGAGAGCAGATTTCGTCGTCCGATTCCGTCATCAGTCGTCAATACACATACGCCGGCAGCTATGGAGCTTACACCGTGAACGTTCGCGCATTCAACCTAGCGAACAACGACACTGTCCATCTACATACCACAAAGGGATAGAAGCCCGAGTTGACCTGGGAGTGAGTGGTCATTTGCCAGCGAACAACGACACTGCGTCAGCCGAAGTCAACGTAATTGAGTGGCCGACACAACTACAACAACAACTACTGCTATACTGCAATTACTACTATTACTACTGGTGTTGCTGCTACTACTACTACTATTAGTACTAGGCCTACTACTAGTAGAGCTAACACTATGTAGTTGAGTGGCCGTGTCAGCCACCGAACGTGACCCTGGACGCAAACTTCACCGATGCGAACTCGCCTTTGATTGCGGATGTCAGCGACGGTTTCACAGTGCACGGTGTCATGGTAGTAATAGTCGTCGTAGTAGGTTTAGCAGTAGTAGTCTTAGTACTAATGGTGATAGCAGCAGCAGCAGTAGTAGTAGTGTTTCAGGGACGGTTTCAGGGTGGGCGCCTCGTTCGTTGTCGACTGCATGAAGAACGAAAGATTCACTGCACTATGGGAGCTTGAAGACGCCGACCAAAACGTTGTGACAACACTGGCCAATGCCAGCGAGTTGGTCAGCGCACCGTACGCTGTATGGGCCGGATTGTACACGGTGAAAATTACAGCATCGCTCTGGAGCAGCCTCTTCGATCTAACAGACATGACGGTAGGCGTTACTTACTGCGTAAACGTCACGGCCAGCGGTCTGGTGACAGGGATTGAAGGAAGCGGCTTCGTAAGTGCCGCTTTTAACGGCACCGTCGAACTGTTCAGCTACAGCCTGACCTATGATCCCGCTGTCCCTTCCACCAGCGACAAATCAGGTATGATTCTCGAATGGCGCTGTAAGCGTTCCAGCGAAGCTTGGCCGCCCGCACCGCTGGCTATCCAGTCTTACGTGCCTAACAACAGGACGGGCGAAGGGTGCTTCGGCGACGTGGGTCCAGGGGTGCTTGGCTTTGCCGATGGACTCTGGAACTTGAGCTTTAGCACCGGCTATCTGGAGCCCCTGGTCAACTACGACGTCCAGTTTGTGGTGAGCAAGGACGTAAGGTCGGCGAGTGCAGATGTCACCGTTTTTGTACAGCAGCCGCTCGCCCCAGTCCTCTCCACCAGGTTATATTTATTTACTTACTGTCGCACGTTTTACGATAGAAAGTGTCCTTATGAAAAATGTTAATGTTAAAGCTAAAAGCAGATTTGTTTAGCGACTCAAAACCTAAGACAAGAAATAAGTCGCTTTCGCTTTGGATTGAACTGTCTAAATGGTCGCCTTTATTACCTTGAATATGGTAACAGTTTTGCTATAGTCCTACGGTTCGAGTTTTGTCTGCAACTGACATAAATAAAAATCGCCATAGTTGGGAGTTATAGTTGAAATCAGAAATAGGGTTAGGAATAAGGTTATGGGTGTGATTAATGATAAGCACTGAGAGGGTTTGCGGCCGGATTAGTAAACCGTAGGACTGGCTGAACGTAACTTTAAATTTACTTTGGTGTGAATTTTGTTCACAAATTCACACTGACTTGTTTCCCTTACCAGTGGCAGGTTAAAAGGTGTTTTATAGTTCTTTATAGAAAACCCATCTTAATCATCTTAAAGCTACGGAGCGTCACCTGCCGTATAGAATCACATAGTGATACCTATCACTTGACACAGGTGATCGCGCCTTGCCCTAGCCGCACTAGATAGTCTGATACTCGATTTACCTACCCCGGAGAGTTTGGCTGAGTTGACCCAAAGCATATAGGCCTACGTCGGATCTCTGGCGACATTTAATCTCTGCGTATAACGTTTGGTTTTTTTAAAGAAAAAATCTTAGCAGGCGGGACTTTGAAGCGACAAGTGAGTGACAATAATACGATGCATGGTCGTTCGTTTACAGGTGTGTGGAAGATAATTGCAACATTCACGTGCAAGTCAAGAAGAACTTGACTGTGACTGCCATCTGCACGGACTATTGCTGGTCACAGTACGACCGGGTACTACTACTACTACTACTACTACTACTACTACTACTACTTCTATAACTACTACTACTATTGCTGGTCAGACGTTGGGCCGACACTTTCCTACGAATGGAAACTGTTTGTTGGGGGAAGACTGCGCGGTGAACGGTTTACTGAAGTGCAGAATCTCGACAGCATTGCCACAGGCAAGATACCCGACTTGTTCCATAACCCACTTTGTCCTTCTATCTCTCACCACTGTGTCTGCAATGTTATAAGCGCCCATAATCTCGCTGCAGTCAAAGCGTGACGGTTAAAACGCGTCTCACGTCTGCTTATCATAGCATATCACACGCACATGTTACGCAGAACATGCCGTCGATTACGGTCATGAAATAAACACGTTTCATGTTTTGTTTTTTTTTGTTTTTTTTTTCTTTTTTGTTTTTGGTTGATTATTTAAATGTGCCGTATTGATTGTGACAACGGTCGGTCAGCATTTAATGCGTGGATGCACGCTCCTCTATTATTGATTATTGTGCTGTTATTGGGCTAATTGTAGTTATAGAAAATAAATGTACAAAACATCAGTTTATACACTTGTTAACGGCAACATTTAAGGACTTGCACATCGAAAACAGCAAAAATTACAAAAAGTGATATTACCCGCATCACACTGACTGTGTGTCAATGTGCTGCTGAATAATATCACCTTTTGTAA
>Ga0209367_1010583_pt1 | contig 12347 bp, 8 predicted proteins | sample WorMetLIZISLAND2_FD_187412 | JGI IMG/M metagenome (GOLD analysis project Ga0209367, IMG submission 187412) | Marine gutless worms symbiont microbial communities from Max Planck institute for Marine Microbiology, Germany - Olavius geniculatus... ... | reverse complement strand
TTCCAGCCCCTTTCCTCAGTCACAGCAACCAGTTCACGCCCGGTTAAGTAGGCTAAAGAGGGCCCCCAATCTTAAGGGTCCCCGGCGGCGTCGCAAGTTAAAAAGTTGGGAGAGAGGAGTAGACCCCTACGCTGATTTTGTCGGCTCGCTGGCTAAAATGTTCGGTGATAAACTGCAACGCATTTACCTGGTCAAGAGCTACCTAGAAAAGTTTAGCTTTTGTGTTATACGCGTATTGCAACTTGCAAGTATACATGTAACTGGCACTGGCTTAAAATCAACGGCGGATCCAGAACTTGGGAATAGAGGGTGGAAGGGCGGGGGGTAGCGTCTGAAACGGGGGCATTGCCCTTTTGCCAGGAAAAAAATTTTAAGTTTTAAGCAAAAATGATGCATTTTTGTGCAAAATTTTCACCATTTTTGAGATACATCCAGTCAATGGGGGGCGGCCCCCTTGAATTCGCCACTGCTTAAAATTAACATAACAGCGCCTTATTTCAGCACATTAAAAGCTGAAGAATGACGAAACATTACGAAACTAGCATGACATAAAGTAAAAAATGATTTACATGGTGTTTCATAAAAAGGACCCTTTTTTGGTTTTTTTCAATTTCATGCAAATTGCTCATCTCGTCATTTGAGTGAATTATGAAAAAAACCAAAAGGGGTCCTTTTTATGAAACACGATGCATACATGCATGAATAAATGAATTCATAAATCAATCAGTTAACAGGCCTAAGTCAGAACGCATTAGAAAAGTGTTAACGAGGGAGTTGAATAGAAAGAAGACAAACTTGAGGAAGTTCTGAAGGCTGCCGTAGGGCACGTATTCCATGATGAGGGCGATGGGTCTGCGCGCAGTGCACGCACCGACCATTGAGACAATGTTGGGATGATGACCGATGCTTTTCATCATCGATATCTCACGCAACAGATCGTCACGATAAGCGTCCGGTATGTGATCTACACAACCGACAGTAACAACAAAAGTAGCCTATCAACAACAGCATTAACGATAATAATGATAAAAAATAATTATTAGAACGATAAATGGCCGAAGCTACTAACATGCCACAGTAAAAATACAATTTCAATCAATGAATGTCTGACAACATGATATAGGTCTACTAGAAAAAAATAAACTTTTCTTACAATTCACATTTTACTTACTTGCTTACTTACTTAATAATTGAAAGAGAATGTGAAAGTAAGAGAACGTCTTATTAAGGTAGGCCTAAAAAAGTCAGTATTGTATAATGATGACAACTGTAGCTGCGCGATGGGTTTCCCATAAAAAGCTATAGCCTACATATATTTTAACGCTTAGCAGTAATTGTTCCTCCCATTGACAAGGCACATCGCCTTTAAATACAACAAGACGAAGACATTGCTCAAGCCGCAAAAGATGCAGTGACAATAAGCCAAAGCCTCTATGCTTTCTGCTTGACGTCGCTGTCCCGTTGCAAAAAGATAGAACAGTTATTAACAGAGGAAAAGTAAGGAATCTACCTTTGAGAACTTTGATGGCGACTTGCTCGTTGCGGTAGAAGCCGGTAAGAACTCGTCCGAAAGCGCCCTGACCTATCTCGACTCCTAGCGCCACGTTACGAGGATCAATCTCCCAGATATCACAGCTGCTGACGTCTGACAATTGCTGTTGTTGTTGCTGCTGCTGCTGCTGTGCGCTGCCATCGTTCAACAAATGCACCGAGCCTACGCACACACACACATACCTATTCTACTTCTCAAATCAATTTTGGTTTCAGTTTTTATACAGTGTTAGTTTTCCGAGAAGACTCGATTTACAAAGCACGCTAGTTTTCAGATATTACAAGGTAGTGTAGCAACGTAACTAATGTGTGGTAGAATTTTTAACAGCCTGCTTTTTATTTTACGTTATTTCAAATTTTCTGCTAGATCCAGCGATTTTAAAATCGCTCAAAGATATGGACTACCTGACGTCTTGTTTTTTTACTCAAAACTAATGACTGATTCAGAGCCTGTACAAAACGACAAAAATAAACCGAACCTGCATTGGTTGCGTCTACAGGGTGGCCCGAAAAAGTAAACTATTGCATTTTGTCTATATCTTTGCTAAATATTGACCAATTTTTACAATTTTTTTACCAGTAGACTTTGTAAGAAATTTGCTACTCAGTGTCATGCACACCACACTTGCTATGTCGCTACTCTACCTTGTAAAACATAAATATCAAAAAACTAGCAATATTTACAGATGGGCAGAAGGTATGATGGTAATTTTAAAAGTATTTAAATAAAATGTTAAATATGAAGTATAGCAAGTGCCAAAATGTTTACATATAGCTACAGAGTAAGTTTTCAACTGTCATCAAAATAGTGCAGAGCTTGTAGGGCCGCATAATCGAAATACAATGCTCATGCAGTTAACTTACCAAAATTGCAGCCGCCAACCAGCATTAATTTACATTTAAAATTGATGCAAAAAAGGTTCAAATTATTCGAAAAGATGTTCAATATGTCTTCCATTGTTCTTCACACTTACTATAACTCATATTTAACATTTCATTTAAATAGTTTAAAAAATTACCATTAGACCTTTTGCCGATCTGTAGAAATTGTTGGTTTTGAGATATTTAGGTTTCACAAAGTTAAGTAACAACACAATAGGTGTGGTGTGCATGCCACGAGTTGCGAGTTCAGTTCAGTTCAGTTCAGTTCATTTCTGTCGCTTTGTACACTACACAATTTTACAGCTTTACAGTTCCTCAGACACACACAGACAGACGCTAAAGACATTCCTGTTTTTGCAGTACTAGTGTATATAGCGCATTATAGCTTTTTTGCGAGAACGCACTATATAATTTTACTTTTGACACTGACAGCCACATTGACATATAGGCGGCCGGTGCAAAGCGGCGTACCGGACGGGCTGGACTTGTAGCTGTTGGGCCTAGTCTTGTTGATGGGGTCCGTGGAGCCGGGTGTCTTGAAACGTCGCAACACCAGTCTCACAAGCCGCTGCTGACATCGCTTATGAAACGCGGCGGCGATTGCAGCGACACACAGCGACAGGAACGACAGCAGGCCGACTAGCAGCGCCGTCTGGTGATCATCAGCAAACTCATCGTCATCATCATCACGGCTACTTGACGACCACGCCGACGCTGCTGCTGCTGCTGTAGACGCAACGTACACCCGGTCATATCACATCACTCGGCCACCAGCTGACGAATAACTGTATGGTTTCTATGATAGCATAACTGCATACTTTCATAGAATGCTCAGCTCATGTTATAGGTTATAGGTTGAACAAACTTTTACTTCTAGCCTTGCAGTGCGGGCTGAACAAGAAGTTCTCAAGTTCTCAAGTAATTAAATTAGATTGCCAATCGATTAAACAAGAGTCAAAGAAATTCGGTAAAAAACGGAATCGCTCCCCTTGTTTGCGTCGGCCAGGTGGCAACGCAGGACTGACGGACTGGCTGCAATTTGCAATTGCATGTTTTGGCTGGAGAGTTCGACCCTCGAAATCTTTTTCCGCTTTTCCCAGGGTGCCCGGGACCCTATATGACACAATGTGTCACTGAACCCCGCAAGTATTTTTTGCAAGGCTTGCAAACTGCATCTAAATCCGAAGAACGGTTTGAAAAGGGCATAAGAATGTGACAGACAGAAGACAGACAGACAAACAGAAGAGTGTATAGGAATAGGCCAAGTCGCTTGCGTTGCAAGAGGGATTCCGCTTCAAAATAGACGTGAAAGCAGCAACAGTTGACGATGGCCGACATTTTGACGTACAGAACTCTTAAGAAGAAGACAGCGCAGTGTTTTCTATTGCGACAAAGAGTGCGAATGTGTTGTACTCGTAACTATTCGTGGTCGAGAAGGCAGTTGAGCGTGTGTGTGTGTGTGTGGTGCTGCAGTGTGACAGCTGGCAGCTGCAGTCATATACGCCATAACACACGACGATACGACGACAACCACTGCTGCTGCTGCTGCCCAAACTCCACTACTTCGAGTTGTTGTGGATCTGTCGTACAGCTTGTCGTACCGCAACAAATCCATAACAGATCGAAGCGAGTGGAATGTGGGCCAGGCGCTGAGCCGCCGGATGCAAGAAATCGCTCGATTAGCGGGTCACGAGGAGCGCCGTAAGTTTTCGCGCCGAGACCTGTTTCCGCGGATTGCGATCGCCAGGCTCAAATTCATTTCGCGCGTAATTGCAGGCAGCGACTCACGCCGCTTGCTACAGCAATGACGACGTATTTCCGAGTTCCGACTCCCTGGAGGACGGTATAGGCTGACGGCAGACGAACGTCGTCGTCGTGTAATATCATGTAATCTCAATCTGGGCGACCATATATAGCACGCGTGCGGCGTGTCCGGTAGCACATTTAGGTTTGGCTGGTAATAACCGGCGCTGATGTCGCCGTGTTGTCGGCATCGTTGTCGTCGTTGTCGTCGTCGTTGTCAAGCGCTAATCCGCCTGTTGGTGCAATCAACTTTGTTGTGCGGTACAGCGTCACGCCGCAGCGTGCAGACCTACCAGACCCACTTAACTTACATCACTCGTCGATTCGATTGCTTGCCGCCTTCCTATCTTTTGCACTGCATGTCCAGCCATTTGACTGCCTCGTCGCCAGCGAGGCCTAGTCTTGTAAGACATCGAGATGGGCTATCCAATCCAATATGACTGGATGCTGCAACGATGCGCAACGAATGGTTGGGTGCAATGCAGATGCGCTCGATCAGCCCTTCGTGGTTGACACTACAATAGCGTCGTCGCAAGAGCGCATAAATTGCTCCCACACACTTTTGGCTGTTGGAAAATACATGTAGTCGGAAATTTTTTTGTCGAAAAATTGTGGTCCAAAAATGCAAAATTCGGGGTCAGAACCTCCGATTTGAGAAAACTTAGGGGCAAAATCGAAATACTGGGCACCCGTAATCGCCTCTGTCGGAAATTTGCAGTGTTTGTCGGATAACTGCAACTTAATTCCTGCCTCGCCTACTTTTCTAACTCACGAGTCCAGACATGGACATGGGTCCATTTTTTATAATCCAAACCAACCAAACATCCTACATTATATAAAGTTTTAATATTAACTGATCAAATTTTTAGTCTTTTAATCTCTGAGAATTGACGTTGATAAATTGATTAATTTTAAACATGTTTTGCATTGAAACGTTAAAATTTTTGGACCCAAGCCAACCCAATCCAACCCAACCGAACCCAACCCATGGATTGACCCCACCCATGTCCATGTCTGCTCACGACATCGCTGGTGGTTGACGATGCTCATGCTCTTCGCCGTTTTCTGCTGTTTTCGGCTCTTCCGTAAATTGTGATAGTTTTGCTTTCACTGCTGCGATGCTGCCGCCGACTTTTCTCCGAATCGCCCGCTACTCGTGAGTGGCCCAATAGGCAAGCAAACGGCGGAACGGAACTGTTCAAGGCAAGCGGGTAACACGCAGACACGGACAGACAGACAAAAGTAGAGACAGACAAGCGGCAGGTATAGAGAGACATGCAGAGAGAACGGTGGCACGCTGGCTGATGACCGGCGGTTGTGGCGGGTAGGCGTACCGTACACTAACGATGAGTTCACGGGCATCATTCGTGACTGACGCAGGGGCGCCAATAGTTCTTCCTTCTTTCCTTGTTACTGGACCAGCCTGCCGCCACCGCCGCCGCCGCTGCTGCTGCTGCTGCATCTGTTGTCGCTCATCATCGCAGCAATAAGCGGCGTCTCTCCTCACAACCTACGACGTCACGCTGCAGCTCGCTATGGGCTACAGGTCATCTGTGTGTCTTGCTCTCTTCAAAACAAAAGGAGAACTAACTCTGCTCGGATAAGTATTGATTTGCGAACACCGTATCTTCGTCGAAATTTCATTGTAACAAAACATTTTGATCAAGTTTTAACCGAGTACAGTTAACGTAAACCGGTAGGTCATTTGAACGTTTTTCATCTCTTACAGTAATTTGAACGAAAGTCACCGATGTCAATATGGATTTGTAAAGCTCTACCAGTTGTGATACAGCGTGTTACAGCACAACAAATCCGTAACATATCGAGTTGAATGAGTCCGGGCAAAACTCCACTGCGTGAATGTGTATGCCACTGACGTTGGGTGATCACGCCAAACATCGGAAATTCTCAAATTAACACAGAACTTAACTCATTATTAGACTTCGGCGTAGTAGTAGTAATACTGTACAGCCATGTGAGAGACATCTGGAATTATCTGATACTGAACTGGTTAATCATTCAATCAACCAACCAACTGATCGATCGATCAATTAATCATATTTTTATTTCTAGCCCATGATCATATTTTTATTTCCAGCCCATGATCAAACACATACAAATGTGTTTGCAGTAACCATAAGAAAAAAGAAGTGGACAAAGCGACAAACCGCGAAGACAAGCTTACTAGTAATACAACTCACAGTATAGTTACAAAGTACATTACTGATATTGTTATATAGCGGCATTGGCTGTACGTAGAATTAAGCGTGTTGAACTCACCTGGGTTGGTGGTCGGTGAAGTGCAGACAGGGAATCCTGCGATTGTCCTAGTATCAGTCTGCAGGTCAGTCGTGGACGTAGTCAAGTTGAGTCGTAAAGTCTCATAGACGACTGTAGCCGACTCGTGACGTGCTGCGATCTGACAACAGACATGGTGGCTTGGCATGTAACAGTAGAAAGTTAGACTTCCGATCGCGAAATCGTGAGTTCGGTTCTCTCCTCACCGTCCCCCACCCCGGTCGGAACGCTATCAAGAGCTTACTAGCTGGATGGGTGACTGTTTACGAACAGTTAAATCATCTCGATATATAATCAACACCAGGTCAACTCAGCCTTCCATCCAGCATAAACCGAATCGAGTACCGGCCTGTCTGGCTGTGGATGAGGCGGGGCGCGTTTACCAGTGTCAGGTGGTGGCAGGTAACGCCGTGTGATTCTATATGGCAGGCGACGTTCCGTAGCCCTGCGACGGGTTTGCCACAAAAAGCTGTACACAACTTTTGACAGTTATCCTATTGTTATTTTAGTATCGCAGTCGTTATCATCAACTATCTAATGCGATAAGACAGCCAAAAACGAATCGTTAAGAGCGTCAAAGGCGCTGTAATGAAAATTCTCGAGTTGATTTTCCAGTCTCGAGTTTCCGGAAACTCGACGTTCGATGCATCGTCGAGTTGCAATACTCGGCACTTTATTGAACATCGAGTACCGCTGCTCGCATCTCGACAATTTCTGGCTAATTTTTGGTCGATGTTGGGTTAGGGTATAGGCCTACATTAAAGTTAGGGTTAGGGTTAGGTTTTAAGATACGGTTCGAAACTCAAAACTCGACTCGACAATATGTAAAACTCAAGACGAAACCTGATTGTGTAGAGTTGATTTCAAGCAGACCGTAAGTAGGGCAAAGAAGTCAGAAATGAACACGGTTAAAGGCTGGGCAGTGTGTACTGTGCAGGGCTTGTGTGAACACGACACCTGGCCGGACCTTGTTTCAAGGGCAGGGAAAGGGGCCAGAATGGAAAAGGAAAATGGAGAAGGGATGAGGATAGAGATAAAAAGAAGAAGGAAAAGAAGGAGAATGGAATTTATTGCCCACCCACTATACATAGTTTCGGCTTTGCGTTGAACCTTAACAGTGCAAGAAGCGCTTGACCGACTAATTAACAGACCCTGATGGTGAAAAATTGATTTCAATTCAACGCTACGTAAACGCCTACGACAAAGCAGTCAGAATGGGTAGCACTAATATCGAAAACAACCTGAATACCAAAAACTACCAAAAACTATTAAAAACCCTACCTCTCACCTCTAACCCTAATCCCAACCCTAACTGAAAACAATAAAAGTTTTGGTTTTTGGTACTTTTGGGTAAGTTTTCGGCTGTTTTTGGTACTAAGTTTTCGGTATTTAGCGCTACCGATCAGAAATAACTGGCAGACAGACCCTGACGGTGTAGAGCTGGTTGGCGGGCAGAGGAAGTTGCTGGTGGTCGGCGTCTGTCTCTGCGAAGTGGTGGAGGTGGCCGCGCCTGTCGTTGAGTACCTCGATGAACGATTGCCAGTGCCGCCGCTGTGTCGACGTGTGGTCTTCGGCTGACTGGGGCAGTTGCCAACTGATCCAGACGGACAGCTTGGAGCGCTGCTTGTCAATCGGCGAGACGCAAGTCACGTTGATCAGCAACTTGTCGTCGACCGACTTATTCCTCTCTGTGTATACACGCGCACGCACAACTTACTCATCCACGTTTAGCTACAGGGTGGGGCATAGGTAACAAACGAGCTTTGCGTAGATAGAACAACTGGACAGTTTCGGCTTGTGGAGATAATTTATTAGCTAGGGTCCTTGCGCGAGTAGGCGTATAAACAGTGGTTGAAAGTTTCCAACTGGCAATGCCCCGCCGAGTTGCTGTATTTTCCAAACCCTTAGCGCGTAATCCGGCGTACTAGGACGGCGGTATAGAAATTCAGACGACATTGGTGGCTTGGCGGTGTAACAATTAGGACGTCGGACATGTGATCACGAGGTCGTTGGTTCGACTCTCCGTCGAGCCGCTATCAATAAATTACTACTTGGATGGGTGATTGTCTGCAGACAGGTAAACCATCTCTGTAGGCTATATAAGCAACACTAACGTCAACTCAGCCTTCCATCCTTCCGGAATAGGTAAATCTAGTGGCTGCAGGGTTACGGCGGAGCAGGCGACATTAACCTGTTTCGGGTGGCAGATAAGTAACACTGTCTCATGTCATATGGCAGGTGACGCTACGTAGCACTGAGATGGGTTTTCCACGAAGAGCTACAACATTTAACCGTTTAAGCATTGAGATCGTCGACGCACGTGTGTGTGGCGCTGGTCCGAGATGTGAGCAGTGTTTGAATGAGTCATCGATGAACACGGCACAGCCGGGAGTGACGAGCGTCGTGTGACCGGACTGCCTGGCTGCTGGACTGTCTGATGACTGCCTGTGGTAGCTTTCGACGTCGATCAAATACTCGGCGTTGTACAGCAGACCGGATATCGTGTCACGTGTCCACTGCACATACGCACACGTGTATCACAACAATATCATTCCATGACGTCATTTTGTCGCCTGTCTCACTCACAGAAGTGTTATGACTGCTCGTAATCTTACTCCACTCAAGCGTGTCTGTGTACAGCACCCATTCTCAGGCAGAACACGCCGTCAATCACAGTCACGAAATAACTAGGCCCCTACGTTTTAACACGGTCTGCTGTACATTATGCCTCTCGTTACACTCGCATAACACGATGTAAAGTGTAGACCATGTTAAAACCTATACATAATACACACATACACACGTACATATTGGTCAAGTCTTCCACTAGCGTATTTCATGAAAAAATGCTACTACGAAAGCTTTTTTAATTAGTGTTAGCTGCACAGAACGTACCTAGAACACACGCAGTTAAAATAGCAGAACTTTGACTACAATGGCATAATTACCATCCACATTCTGTAGACTGTGGAGTGTAGAATGTACGATGTAGACCCTACAGCGTGTCCCAGAAATACGCTGCAAACAAGTACTTTTGCATTTGACAGTATTAAGGTGAAGTGGGCAAAACTACAGTCGTTTACGTCGAATGTCTTCATGATCTTGCATGCTAAAAATTACTGATATCGGCCCATGTTTCACGGAGTTATTCAAAAATAACAACACTGGCACAGCTTTTTTTACGCGCGAAAGCAGCTACTGCTTTCAGCGCGTCTTAGCCATCGCAATTCTGTCCGTCTGTCCGTCCGTCCGTCCGTCCGTCCGTCACACGGGTGGATCAGTCAAAAACGGTGCAAGTTAGGATCACGAAATCTTCACCATCTGCTGCCTGGAAGACTCTAGTTTCAGGAACCGTAAAGCTTTTCCATAAATTCAAAGGGAGTCACCACCGAACGAAAGCGCTAAATGAGAAAGGGGGGTGGGCAAAATTTACGATTTTTGGCCAATAAGTCGCTGTATCTCAGTAACGGTGCGAGATAAGACATGATACTATTAATCACTAATAGGAAGTCGTACATTGGCTCTCGATTGGCGCCAAATTCAATGATCTTAAATGACCTTGAACGCCTAAATGGGGAGTTTTATGGATTTTTTTTAGCGATTTCGGGCTGCGACACAAGTCTATATCATTCACAAGATGGCGCCACGCTACTATCGTTATGCGATCCAGATAGAGAATTTGGTATTTGTATATTAACTTAGCGTGAACACCCCAATTTTCAGCTAAACTATTAAACCGGAACTGCTGTAGGCTTTCGCGCGTCTCGTGAGCATTAGCTCAAATTTCTTGTTCTTTCTCCTTTTTTCTCTGAGACACGGTGCGTAGAACAATGACGAAAGTTTACATGCCTGGTTGTAGTAGGCGTAGTATGTTCGGCTGTTGCCGGAGTTGGGCAGGTCGCAGTACTTGAAGCCGGGACGCGCATTACACGTGTTCGTTCGCCAATACAGAATGACGGTGATCGTCTGATTCTGTGTTGACGTAGATGTGTCACGTGACTGCAGTCTGAAGCTGACCACGGCCGACAGACTTCCATCCTCGGCGTGCCGTGTCCAGTTCGCCGTTACGTTGATCGCCGGCGACTCGGCAGCCATTGCTCGTCGCTTAGCACGCGCTGCTGGGGCGCCACCCACACCGGAAGCACTTGACGCAATGATGTCAGCAACAGTATCGGTGCCGCTAATAACACGCGATTCACCGCCGTCGCCGTCGGCTGGACGGACATAAACAAACCGATATTACGCGACTGAAATAGCATGCCTGATCTTGTAGAAACAGCCAGCGAGTGAGATTATTATCCGCGGTCGGTCGGCCGGCTGTATATCATAGTCCATATAATGACATCTGTTAGTGGCCGTGTTGACTCGATGATCTCATCCCATCCACGGACTGCAGGCTTAGGCCTAACGGACGTCACGATTATTACGTACCAACCGCACACTATGCCATAGCCGCGTTACGGCACGCGTCTGTCTGTCTGCCTGTCTGCCCGTCCGTCCGTACGTTTGTCTGCTTCCTGGAGTAAGTAAGTAAAGCGTCAATTTCCATAGCGTGATACCAACGTCAGAACAGCGATATACGTGTAACGCGAGGACTGTAACTCGAACTAACGTCGTAAAAAAGTTAACAATGGCGACACATTTCACACCTCGGTTTAGACGAAAAAAAACAAAATGACGCAATGCTGCTGTCGTGTCATAATAATTGCTCGTTACTAAAGAATCAATCGTTTGAAGTTTTGCGTTTTAGAACACGCGGTGCAGCAAAGGGGGCACCAGAAGCAACAAGTTGAAAGTCTTTATAGATCCTGTAGGCCTACTGCCAGAAACTTGAGAAATGACACTGAAGTGAGCAGTCAGAAGCTAGGTCTGCATCCCCACATGAAAGATGGAAAATATTTATTTCCTGTTAAAACGCAGAATTTTGGTGCATTGTAATATGTAGCTGTTTGGTAGAGCTGAAGACTTACCGGCGGCGAACACTTGCTGTTCGCAGGCGACACTGCAGCTTTTGATCTGCGCAAACACCACAATTGGACGACACAATTATAATATTATAAAATATTGAAAATTAAAGGTTGTGTAAGTAGCTCTTTATGGGAAAATCATCACACAGCTACAAAGCGTCACTTGCCGTATGAAATCACACATTGTTATCTGCCACCCAACACCAGTAAACGCAACCCGCCGTAACCCCAGCCAGACAGATTTAGAGTTGGCCTTGGTGTTAGTTATATATACCTAGATGGTTTACCTGTTCGCAGACAGTCATCCATCCAAGTACTAATCACTTGATAGCAACCCGACCGGAAGTTGAAACCCTGCCGTTAAGCCACCAAGCCGTCTTACGAGCGTATACGCGTGACAACGTCAACACAATCTGCGACGAAAGCTGTAGGATCTCCTCGACTCTGCACTATGTTGCCTGCACTGTCAGCATCGTGACTATGTTGCAGCGAAACTAACAGCCTCCGTGTAATTTCAGAATGAAGCCATTCGCTGCAGTATTTTTTTTGTACTTACTTGCTTATTACTACTTACTTCGAGTCTGATTTTAGACGTCGCGTGACCTCGAATCTGGACCTCTTGGATTCGACATGGCAAGATAAACTCTACATAAAAGGAGGGATATGGGACATACGACGAGTCTACTTAATATGGGCCCTACCAACGGACTTTCTTCGGTCTTCTACACTGTGTCTCAATAAAAAGCATGTGACTACATTTTTTGCAATAACTTGAACAATGAATGTCCGATTATAATAATTTTTGGCACACTTATTAATGAGACTATATGTCATCGAATGGTGGTT
>Ga0209367_1010579_pt1 | contig 12351 bp, 10 predicted proteins | sample WorMetLIZISLAND2_FD_187412 | JGI IMG/M metagenome (GOLD analysis project Ga0209367, IMG submission 187412) | Marine gutless worms symbiont microbial communities from Max Planck institute for Marine Microbiology, Germany - Olavius geniculatus... ... | reverse complement strand
GCGTTAACACCCCCACATAGAGGCACGTCAAGTGCCAAAGTTTCGTCGGGCCACACCCCCTAACTCCGAAGTTATAGTGGCTCATTTATTCCATTTTAAGCCAATTTTTGACCCCCTCTGAAAAAAGTTGTAAGGGGAAGCCCCCGTCCCAAGTGGGGGGTGCGCTAGTAAGACTTGGTGATTCTCTAGCGCATGTAAAAATTTGGGGGCGCAGCACTCCCTAGGGGCCGAAATATGGTCTTCCGAAAATTGCGCTTTAGGGGGGTACGATTTCACATCTAAATCTCCAAGGTCACTAGACCAAACTTCACAGTACTTGTTTCGCCTAACGCAGGAGGAATCGCCGTACACGGAATGACTATCCGATTTTGAATATTTTCATCCATTTCGGAGATATTTGCTGCCGAACTTTGAAGTCGTCCGAAATCGGGCCAAATTTTGCATGTTTATAGCCCCTGAAATTTTTTTGGGGTGCGCCCCCCCAAATTTTGGACCGGCATTATAAAATAGTGCCCATTGCTGACCATCGTGCAAAATTTCACGCCGGTCGGCCCACGCATCTCGGAGATCTCGCGAGGACAAAAAAACATCATGCGTAAAACATAAGTCCTAATAATGTAATAATGTAGACGAGGCATAAAGCTGCAATTTTACAACAGATATTGCAAGTTTCCAGTGGAATAACGACTAGCAGCTCTGCAAATTTTCAACAGAATAAATTACGGATGCTTAGAATTTCAACTGTGCTTGTAAATTTTTCTAAAATGATGGTTTTTTCGCTGCAAATTTTGCATCTTTGGATGAAAATCACGATGACTATTGCTCTGTCGTTGTTAGGAACTGAGAGGATTCCGGCTGGAGGTGGAAGTTGCATCGCGGCATCACACAAAACTGATCGGCCGTCGTGGAGCAGTAATCAACAAAGTCCGCACGGATCACGACGTTCAGATTATCTTTCCTGAGAGGTCGAGCGACAGACCGGACATCATAACGATTGTCGGTCTTGAAGAAAAGACCAAGACTGCGCGGGATGAAATACTCGCGAAAGTTCGAGAGCTGGTATGTATTATTTTATGTTCATTGTGTTTAGAGTTATTATTGTCTGTCCAATGGAATGCATAGCATTGGACAGAGTATAAGATCACCTGAGTCTCCGTTCGTCCGTGTGTCCATCCAACATTTGAGGCTTCATATCAAGATAACAGTGCAAGATAGACGCATGGTCACAATGGACCCCCCATAGGAAGTCGACCTCCGCGAGTCAAATGGTCACGTGACTGATGATGTCATGTGACCCCAAAAGGTCAAGGTCGTGATTCCATTATCTTCAAGGCGCCATATCTCCGTAACGGTGCCAGATAGGCGCATAGTAAAAATGGACTATTTATAGTAAAGTGCTGGTAATGAATCGAATGGTCACATGACTGTCAACATTAATTGTTTAGTCATGATAATAGTGAAGGATGCTGTACAGTTTAAAATTAAACATTTTGATTTTTTTACTAGCTTAAACAGCTCACTGATGTATTTTATTTATATGGACATGTGCTGTAAACTATCTAAATGCATCGGACAGACTCCGTGTTCGTATGAACATTATCTTGTATGTAGTTATAACAAGCTTTCAAACTGTCAAAGGCTTGCCCAAACAGTTTCTGACCAAAGGTCAAGAAAAAAGAAGGTAGAAAGTCTGTTAAGTCTCCGAGTTGTACCTTTTTGTTCCACTAATACTTAAATACTTAATTATAGTTCAGTTGTTGAAACATGTAAACCTACGAACTTCTAAATTTTGTATATTTTGTGCTTTGGGTAGCAAATAAAAACTCACGACATATCAACTTAAAGCCATCGTACATTACAGTCGTACAGTTGATATTTTGCTTCTTATACTAAAAGACAGACTGACTACAAGTGACCAACCAACAGAGTTTTCAGCTGAGGTTTACGTTGGGCCTTTGGAAAATACCGCCATAACCCAATAAAACCTACTCATCGGGTTGGGTTTTTAATGCTGATGTTATTGTATTGCTATATATATTGTTGGTTGTTGTGGTTGTTGATTGGTTGTTGTGATGTGCAGGAGGAGATGACATCACAGGAGGTTCGCATTGATCCTCGTGTTCATTCACGGCTCATCGGATCTCGGGGTCGAGCTATCTCAAAGATCATGGATGAGTTCAAAGTGGACATCCGGATGCCTGGTCGTGAGGCTGAGGACTCCGACCTTGTCATAATCACAGGTCGACCCGATGATGTAGAAGACTGCCAGCAACGTCTGCTTAACCTTGAGGAGGAATATGTACGTACTTAAAGCAGGGTGGTGACTGGTGACCACTCACCAGGAATACATGGAAAACCTGGAATGGTCAGGGAGTTCTAAAGTGGTCATTAACAGGTCAGGGAAAATGAAAAGGTCATGGTCAAATCGGGGGAAACAGTTGTACCCCCACTGGACTGATAAAAAACTGTTGTGTGTGTAATTGCCTCATGGATATGTTTGAGATGTAAACACTCGGTGGTAAAGCATTACCTACAGCTTGCCTTGAATTTGGTTAAACCTCGCTTCTGATGCTGCCTAACCACCATGTTTGTATTTACTGAGTATGGGAGAGGGCAACATTGCTCGTCAGCCATAAAGCCAGTCGGCCATATAGCACAAACAAGTTACAGAAAGCTGTCGCCTGTGTGTTTCAGTTTTAGTAGAAATTGGTTCAGAGGATTGCCCCGACATTAATACTAGTCCTGTGCCAAGAGTATCACATTATCAGAAGGATCATGCTGTTTGTGGTGCTTGTCATCATCTGGTTCTTGATCCGTTGATCACCGACAACTGGCTTCAGATAGACCTGTGTTACTTTTGTAATATAGTGCATTGCTTCTGGAGGTTTTGCAAACATAAATCTTATAAGATGCTCTTCTGTTATCAAAGTTACATAAATACGTGCATTCTTTAGTGCTGAGGTTAATTCAGTTGTTGCTGATACGTCGTTACAGATGTTGCTGTTGACGCAATCGGATTTGCTGGGGCTACGGATGATCTGAATGAAAGTGATGTGTGTCTCTTATTTTTTAGTTACAAGATGTAAGAGAGAACGAAAGGCCGACGTCTGCAGATGCTATGCCAGTAAGCACGCAGTCGGCCGGCAGTTCATCGAAAGGTTTTATCGTTCGTGATGCACCGTGGTCTCAGTCGTACCAACACAACGCCGATGACTTTCCGAACCTTGGTTCATCGGGGGCCACATCTGCACCAGCTCCGCGCCCGGTGTGGCCTGTTAGAAAGAATTAATACCATGCAACTTCCGCTGTTGCTCACAAAGGCCAAAGCAATTGCTGTGGAATATTTATGTATTATCCATAAAGCACGTATCTGTGATCTGGTTCTGCTGTTAAACTGCTTTGAACTGTCGTCTATGTTTACGATGTGGCATGCATTACTTGATGTAGCATAAATGTTACTTTGCATATTACTGACGGACGTTGCAGTAGCGTATTTTGTAACTGACATTAATAGTGGCGCCAGTCAGTTCTGTGGCCTCGTTGTGTGGTGCACAATTTTCTGTATCCCATAATTCATCTTGCTGTTGTTTTTTGTTCTCGCATCTTTTTTCTGGTGCCAAGTTCATTGCGCTAATTGTATTTAATGTACAGGCTGTCATCATTATTTTGTTTTTCATTTGCAGTTTTTCTGAGTACTGTTGTACTCATAGTTATCAAGTGTATGAACCAACATTTTTTAGCTCCAGTTATTAAAGTAAGCTGAGAAAATTTACTGAAACTGAAGAATGGGGAGAGTGGAACATATTAGCTTGAATTTTATTGGCCTAGTGTTTGTGCAGTGTGCTTGCATGGCCTGTGTTTTTTTGTATAGATTTGGTACATAAATCTCCCAAGCTCGTTTTGCTCATTTCGTAAAGCAAACAACCGGCACCTGTGATCATCATCAGTTTGTGCTGCGATTGTGCCTTCTGCCGGATTATTTTTAAGTTTTTGTTTTCCAGTTGTTGAAAAATATGTTGCGACGTTTGAATATTGTATGTGGTAACTTCACTGCCTGTGTGCTAACGTGCAATAACTGGTTGTTGTTTTTCCACTGACTGACTCAGGGCGCTGTACTTGTGCGCCTCTGGTGAAGTAACATTTTAGTCATTTAGTCTGCATTCTCTCCTTCTGTTCTTGTAAGTACAGGGCGTGCCAAAAAATGACCCAACTTGTTTTTGTCAGAACTTTTGTCAAATCTGCACTGAATGTGGTAATTTTTGGCTCACAGATAGCCAAGATGATAGAATTATGTAAGGTAGACTCATTGTCCACCTCGTGTAATTTATGTCAACGCACTACCGTGTAAAATGCCGATACTCCAGATTGATACATTATGTGGTGACCATCAGTGTCAGATTGGTCACTTTAATTTGACAGAGTGTCATTTGATGTAATAACTTTGTGGTATTAAATATTTTACGCTGAAAAGAGCAAAAAACAAAAAGAGCTCAAAAACACGTGTTATCCATGAATGAGTGCTGTGCATTTTGATCAGTTGATCGTTAATGCTGCTGTCAATCGTGGCATCTCGTAAAAGCCATTGTGTACATTGTGGGCACAAATTTTGATAACTAGGAAGCAAGTTGTTACACAAACTTATAATTCTGCAGAATAAATCACATTTTAGTTTATTGTGTTTTTAATCAAGTCATTAGAACTTTTACACAGACAACAACTCAGCATTATGCAACAATTTGGAGCATCTGCGTTTTACATGGTAGTGCATTGACATAAATTATGTGGGGTGGACGTTGAGTTTACCTCACATAATTCTATTGTCTTGGCTATCTGTGTGCCAAAAATTATCAAGTTTGGTGCAGATTTGACAAAGTTCTAACAAAAACAGTTGGGTCATTTTTTGGCAGACCCTGTATGTTACCGAATGAGTGATATTGTGATACTGCTGTTACTCTCAATGTGTATAGAGACCGACACATCTAGGTTCACTAGTTGAAAAATATATCACACCGTGTCTTCAGAAAAACAATGCCGGTTTTATTTTTTTTAATAACTCTTCTGTGGAACATTCGCCGATTTCCTGTGCAACATCACAAAAAACTTGGTGTAAATGACTATAGTTTTACCCACCCAGCTTGTTCTTATGTTGCTGATCTATTACGCCAAATGCAGAATTGTAGTTTTGCCATTTACAACAATAAATTCATACTGTGCAGTGCATGTGACAGCTTAGAAAATCGTTGCAAGACCACAAAATCATTGATAATCAGTTACTTACTTAGCAATTATTGTATCCACTTTAAGATCATGTTTCCCACTGTTTGGAATGCTTTGCGCAGTTTTGTATTTGTCAGTGTTTGAAACCAAGTAGTCATGTCTTCTTTGCGTCATGTTTTTCTGCGGAAAGTCCTAAGAAGCTTTTGTGAACCTAACTGTCTTAAACTTTTAGTCAACTGTGTCATTTGCAATAAATACCACCTTAAAACAATAACTGAGCTGATGCATGTGTAACCCAATATGAATCCATTTTTCTGAATGATTTAACTATGGCCTGCACATCTCACAAAGTAGTGTAGCGAAAGCATAAAGGTGAGGTGGACATAACTACAGCCATCTATGTCAAGTTTTTTGTGAGGTTGCATGCCAAGAATTAAAATTGGCCAGTGTTTCACGGAGTTATTCGCAAAAATAACGCTGGCACAGTTTTTTTCTGAAACACTTGGGGTGCGGTTGTGTTTATGGTTTGACAACAGCTGACGTGAGCTGGCAAGTCGCAAGCCTGCATGAAACTCAGCAGTCAGGATAGCTATGTGCCTCAAGTTATGTCACGTGCATTTGCACGTCATTCATAGAAATGATGAACAGAGGCATTTGTGCCTGGAATTGGTGCTCCATTGTAGAAGTAATGGTCAAAGATGTTTTGTTCCTTCGAGGGGAAGTTGGTGTAATTTAGGACCTATACTATAGCAACTTTTGCTAGCTTGTTACCAAATGTTTTCCAAATACAGAATGTCCCAAAGTCAACATCCAGTACCATTAAAGGAACTTAACCGTGCTTCTCATACCCCCTAGCTAGATTTATGTAAAAGGCCCTGTTAAGAAACAAAGAAAGAAAAATAGAAAGGAAACGGAAAAGGGGATGGTTTGCTAGTCTGAAAGTGCACAGTCCAAACAATTTGATGTTTGGCAATATAGTTAGGATTAGGGTCAGAAATTGGGATAAATTGCATCTTTGGTTTGGCTGACCTTGGTTATGGCAGCTCCTAGCTATATCGAAGTGGAACCTAGTGAAATTTGGATCAGTACTTCTTCGGATTAGTGACCAGACCAGTCCCCAAAGGAGGTGGGATGAGGAAAGAGGGAGGAAGGATGGTGAAACATAGTGCAGTCGTTCAAGGGTGATAAATGCCTCTGGAAACAAAGCACAGTAGATACGACAGTATGTGAGAATAGATGCTGGCAATGTCTGGAAAAAAACATCCTGGACATTTTTGCATGTAGCTTAAAAAAATGATCACAATTTTAATAATTTTTAACAGGAATATTTCTGACACAACTGTCCATCAAATGATCATTTAATTTTCCACCACATGCAATGTCTGCTTCTGCACTACCTGGGAAAAGCACAACCAACAAAATATTGTATTTTTGTCCAAGGGAGGTTTATTATTTGATCATAATATGACACTAAACACACTTTTTTACATTTCTGTCACCTGGACTGACAGTTCATCCAATTGTTTGTTTTATAATGCCTACAGTAAAAAAAATGTTTAGTGTCAGCTCATTACGTGACCACAGGAACAGAGATGGTTTCTCGTTTCGTTGACAGCAACGTCAATGATGTTCTGCTTTAGACCAATCCAGACGTCACCAGTCACTTTTTGAATTCATCAACATTTGTGAAAGTCGTTGACACAGTGCTGCATGACAGTCAGATAGTGTAATTGACTGGCTGTTCAAGGCCACAGGTCCAAATATATAAAATTTATTAAAGTTTTTGTTCATTTTAATGCGCATATTCTTTGTTTGGATTTCCAGGTAGTGCAGACGCAGACATTAGGTGATGTGGGAACTGGAACAGTCGTTTGATGACCAGTTGTGTCAAAAATGTTTGCACCAAAAATTATTATAATGTATCAATCTTTTTCAAGTCACAAACGATAATGTTGGGGATGCTTTTTGACGTTTTTTTGTTCATTTTGATGCATATTTCGTTGGTTTATTGGCCAGTTGTGCCAGAAATATTTGTACCGAAAATTGTTGCAATTGGTAGACATTTCTTTGAGTGACAGTCGATAATGTTCGGGATGTTTTTTTCAAACATGGTGTACTGTCTGAACGATTGGTGTTCTGGTGCTTTTGTCAGTCATGCCTGTGCACTAGCGGCTTAGTGTTTCTGCACTCTGATGTTTGGTAGATTACCTCGCGTTGTTTAATTTACCGGTGATTACAGTTTTTTCAATCCCAGATCCCAAAATGGAGGAATTGGTCCCAGGGTTGCAATCACTAATCAGAACTGTTTTTATTGGCTGAAAATACCTTATGCAGCGTATTTCACTTACAAAAAAAATGGCAAAATGCGACAAAATCATTTGTGACAGCCAAATTTATGCTAAGCTGATCAGCAAAAATTGAGATATACTGACAATTAAAAGGATAATAGTAAAAAGTGGCAGAATTGTTGCACTTGTTAAAATGCCAAATTTGAATTATTTGGCATTTTGAAGTGTCAGTTGGCAATCTTCGTGATAGACCGGTGGGATTCACCCAGTTAATTAAACAGCGCAGGGTTACTTTATTATGTATATGTTAGCCTCTTTCATTTTGTAGTCTGAACTAGTATAATAAACAATATACCATTATGTATATTATATTGTAATAATTCTGTCATTTTATATATTGTGTGTATTGTATTTGTAACAAAGTGTGTTTGCTTTTGCCATTACTGCGGTCAAGGGACAAGCAATAGAAGTGCGTTGCTTCACTTATCGAATGTATTATGTGTAATAAATGCTAGGTGAAATGTTTTTTACACAGATGTTGTAAAAGGTGTAGTCTGCTGTTTAACATAGCTTCGTATTTATTTGTTCCATTATTTGGTTCTTTATTTGCAGTCATCGTTGCTGTAATCCTATCTCATATCATGCATCGATTTATTCATGTTTCTCACAACAGCTTTTTGACAACTTCATATGAAATAGGAAATTCGTAGCACAATGACCTGTAAGAAAAATGCTAAAAAATTTTGGACAGAAATGTTAGAATTTTAACAAATGTACAGGGTGGTCCAAAAAAATGGCACAAAGTTTATGGCACCATAATTTTGCAACTGTACATCACAGAGTCATGTGGTTTTCAGCAAAATATTCTGAAAGAAATTCTTTACATGACTAAAGTCAGTGAACTATTGAAAAACAGAATTATCTTCTATGTACCTTGGTCCATAAAAACTTGCCACTGTTATTTTTTCGATAGTTCCATGAAACATTGGCCAATTTAATATAATTTTTGGCATGCAACATTAAGAAAAAACTTGACGCAAAGGTCTGTAGTTTTGGCCATTTCACCTTAACGTTGTCGCTACACTACCGTGTGAAATGCAGAAGTCGCCAATGAATTCCTATTGGGTAGCGTATGCGTCACCTCAGAAATTATAAAGTGAATAGCGACAAACGCAATTAGCAATTATTATCACTTAAAAAATCACACGTGTCACATCACATCATCTTCATTTTAGCATGTGCTCAAAATATCTTTCTGTAGCACAAACGCAAGTGGTGGACGTTGACACCATTTGCCATCAGCACGTTCAGTAGCATGACTCAAGCCCACTCGCTGTTGATGTATCATTTCAGTTTGTCGACTTAGAATTTTAAAATAAAGATGAAGCAACAGATTTTCAATGATTTTGTGGTTTCAGTAATTTTCTGAGCTGACGCATGCACTGCCCAGTATGAATTCATTGTTGTCAATGGTCAAAATACGACTTCTGCATTTCACAAGGTAGTGTAGCGACAACCTTAGGGCGAGGTGGCCAAAACTGCAGACGTTTACGTCAAGTTTCTTTTTAATGTCGCATGCCAAAAATTATGAAAATTGGCCAATGTTTCACAGAGCTATTGAAAAAATAAAAGTGGCACGTTTTTATGGACCGCGGTGTCAAGAGTAAGTGTTTTTGCATAGTTCAACTGCCAGCGGCAATAATAAAGAATATTTAACTGCTGTATTCAAATATGACCTTAGTCATGTAAAGAATTTCTTTTGGAACATTTTGCTGAAAACCGCATGACTGTATGACGTACGGTTGCAAAATTATGGTGTCATTAACTTTGTGCGGTTTTTTGGACCACCCTGTATAACGCAATATTAAGTTGCACAGTTTTTACTGTATTGCATTAAAGCAGTCCAGACAAAAAATGGTTTGCTTCAAATACGCCATTTGAGAAAGCATTAGATAACAGTTTGATCATGTTAAACTTGATTTGAGCTATTGGCAGTCACATAACGCTTGGCCCATGGACCTTGATACTAGATTGGGATAAAAAGTTAGCGAATGGGGTCATCACATTTTGACCTTCGATGAACTGCTTTAATGCTTTGGTTTTTCTGTGTGGAATTTTGTCAAAATTGTGTGAAAATTGTGGCCATGGTAATGACAGGCAAACTGTGTATTCTGTCCTATCCTGTGCTATGGCAGTGTTATAGATAATTTTACTTCATACAGAAATAGGCTGCAGCCAATTCACTGCAGCACTGGTCTTGACTATTTCCCATGCCAAGAAGGCTGTTTGTTTACATTAAGTTAATATAGTCTATTTTTGTTGTGTTATATATAGACAGCATACATACTGTGCTTCTATATGTTCATGGTTCTTTCGGCCTTTTGTCAGTTCTCACCCTGGCTCATTTTGCCCCTAGGCTTGTTCACATCTTGGCTTGTTAGCTCCCGTGTGTTGGACAATTTGCCCTTTTCCCGTCAACACTAGAATTACAGATTAATTGCCAACATTGCAGTGCCTGTTTCAAGGCCAACGTGTAAACTGCCGATGGTATTTTTGGTTGGGCGAGATTGTACAGTTTCTCACCTTAGTGCTAGTCTATAATATATTACATGCCGGGGGGAGTGAATCATTCAGCATGTCTGGAACAAGCCAGGGTGCAAATCATTTAGGGGCCTAATCGACAAAGGGGCAAAAAAGCCAGACACCCATTTAGATGTGTGTGAGGCTAAATGTCGGTGCCTTCTGTGTTGTTTGTCAGTTGGTTGAGTTGTTATTAAGTCATTTTGCTGCCGCCGTTATCATACATGGCACGCAGATACACGGCATGTTACTGCTACAAGTTGAAATAAGATGCCAGCTGCATGAGTATTATTGCAGTGTCTGTGAGGTGGCGTTTTTTGTCCAGTGCCTGACGATGTCTGATGTTAGGGATACCCATGCACTGTTGGATCAAAATAGGCAATTTTCAATGTGTGTTCAAAATTATTCTGAGCATGATTGTTCAGTTATTATCTGATTTGTTGGGGGGAACTACTTTCAGCCCAAAGATTTTTCTGTTCAGTTTGTGCTTTTTCCTTGTGTTCTTAGTTTGTTTTTGTCAGTTATGCAGTCTGCTTATAATAATTTGTTTTGTGATTAAAGCTTTATGGTCCTTCACAGCTGAGGCTTCTCTCACCGTCATTGCTGAAAATAACATTGAACCATAGGAAGCATATTTATCTCTTTGTTTGTTTCGTAAAATATTCTGCATAATATTTGTCACACACTGACAGCTCGGCATGTGTAAGACAAGTGTAATGTCCAGGTAATACCAGTTTTTGTGTCAACTGATGTAGTTTTGTTTATAAATGGGACCGCTGTTAAATATGTCGGCAGATTGCTGCCAATAACGTGTGAGTTTGTGTATAAATGTTGTGTGATACCAGTGGAGTATGTGTGAACTGTACTGCTGCATTTGTCCTGCATAGTTACGCTGTTTTTGACTTAATTATGTTTAGTTGTTACTGATTGGCACTTGATGGCGTTTCAAGATATGATATTTTGAGATGGTACCTGGTCGTGTGCATCTCCTGGTGCATAGAAGAATTTTCACCATGGAGTTGGTGTTATTTTGTTTTGAGCTTATTGTTCCTCTTGCTACTGATCGGATAGAAAAATGCACTGATATGGGTTGAAATTGTATTCTTGTTGATTTAGATGAAATTCTGTGAAGTGTTGTCACTTTACCGTTCAGTTTGTTACCTGTCTGTTTCGTGCTTTGTGCACTGTTCATTGTAACTGATCGATCTGTATTTGCCTTTGGCTCGAATTAGAACTAGTGATTGGCGACGTCCCAATCCTGGGATTTTGGGATTAATATTTTGTCGACTGTTGTAGATGATAAAATAACAGTACTGGTCGTCTAATAAAACATTTCATGCATGCATGAGTCCTTGCTGTGAAATATAAGTTGCATTGTGACAAGTCACAGTCACTCCCATGTCCCGAATGGCTAACGTTTTTTTCCTATCCTGCATTTTGTGTATGAAATAAGTAGTAGGGCTACCATAGGGGTACCAGATAACGACCAATCTGTAAGTTTAATCCCGAAAACCATGTCTCGGGATTACAGCTTTTTTTAATCCCAGATCCCAGGATGGAGGAATTGATCCTGGTATTGCAATCATTAATCACAACTGCACAGTACGTTATGTTATTATAGCCACTTCTTATAATCCAGTATAACTATGCAATCGTATTATTTATCAAGTCAGTAAATGATACATGATACTCGCTTTTCATGTAAGTTGTTCATAAACAACTTGAAGTATAATATATTGTTTCTCGTGTTTTTTTGTTCTACTGAGCTGTTTTTGTTCAGTTGCATATTAGCTTCAGGCTATGTTATGAGAACAGTGGAAACCTCCGGAAATTGCTTGAGCACCTTAATAGCTTAATACTGAGTAATTGAGTATTAGTTTTGGGATAGAGAAATCTCCTCATCGTGTTGTTTAATTTTTTATCCTTGCCCATTGCAGACATTAGTCTGGATGTGCTGAAAATTTTTTGTGCTTCTCTAATTTAAATTCCATTACCACAGATAATTAGTTTTGAGAGTTATTAGCATATATGTTGAAGTACAAATATGGTACCAATGAGAGTTGCATATTTTATGTGCATGATATGTTATCAGTTCTGTAGAAATTAAAATGATGTTTATTTAACCGAGGTGTTTTATGTTTAGAATACTGAAATGGTCTTGGCGTCAACTGTAAATGCATTCAAAATCAGCGTCCACGTGTTGAGCGCGATGACAGTTGTTGATGAGCTGGAGCTTCAATCAGGATTTATTTGGGGGGAGCGGGGG
>Ga0209367_1010578_pt1 | contig 12351 bp, 11 predicted proteins | sample WorMetLIZISLAND2_FD_187412 | JGI IMG/M metagenome (GOLD analysis project Ga0209367, IMG submission 187412) | Marine gutless worms symbiont microbial communities from Max Planck institute for Marine Microbiology, Germany - Olavius geniculatus... ... | reverse complement strand
TTCCACGAAAAACCTTTCATTTACACCTGAAAGAATGTGAATTTAGATTCAATCATCGAGAGGAAAGCTTATATGATATAATACTTACTCTACTGAGAGAAAATCCTCTCTAAAGTTATCTAGACCCTAATTTATTTTTTAGCATGTTCATGGATACTTTAAAGTTTTCAAAGCGCGCTATACTCAGCGGATCGAAACAGGCTCGAAAATGCAGATCATCGGGTAAGCTCCCCCCGCAACGAGTTGGGTAAGGCCCGGAGAATGGTCAAATCCACAAAATCTCCGATCAGATCCCGAGGGCCCGCGAAGTTGACTACCCGATTATTGGCGGTGCGTCCTGCAAGCTCCGTCGGTTTCCTGCGCGACGGTCCCTCTACCAGCACCCGCTGGACGGTTCCCACCATGCGTCGGCCGATGGTTTGGGCATGATGGCTCAGACGCTCCTGCAAGCGCGCCAGGCGCGCCTGCTTGATCGCGTCGGAAACCTCATCCGGGTAATCCGCGGCAGGGGTGCCGGGGCGCCGGCTATAGATGAAGCTGAAGCTGGTATCGAAGCGAATCTCATCCACCAGGGCCAGGGTGGCGGTGAAATCCTCCTCCGTCTCGCCCGGAAAGCCGACGATGAAGTCGGAAGAGATGCTGATATCCGGTCGCACCCGGCGCAGGTGCCGGATCTTGGCCTTGTACTCGAAGACCGTATGCCCCCGTTTCATGGCGGCCAGAATCGGGTCGGAGCCGCTTTGCACCGGCAGGTGCAGGTGACTCACCAGCTCGGGCACCTCCGCATAGGCCTCGATCAGGGAATCGGAGAGCGCCACCGGGTGCGAGGTGGTATAGCGGATGCGGTCGATACCCTCGATGGCAGCCAGGTAGCGGATCAACAGCGCCAGGTCGGCGTTTTCTCCATCGTGCATGGCGCCGCGGTAGACGTTCACGTTCTGGCCCAGCAGATTGACCTCCCGCACCCCCTGCTCCGCAAGCGCCGCTACCTCCGCGATCACATCATCGAAGGGACGACTGATCTCCTCGCCTCGGGTGTAGGGCACCACGCAATAGGTGCAGTACTTCGAGCAGCCTTCCATCACCGAGACAAAGGCCGTCGGTCCCTGCGCCTGGGGTATGGGTAGGGAGTCGAACTTCTCGATCGCAGGGAAGGAGACATCCACCTGGGGCTGGCGCCGCTTCCACAGGGCCTCGAGCATCCGCGGTAACCGATGGAGTGTTTGGGGCCCGAACACCAGGTCCACGTAAGGTGCCCGCTCCCGGATCGCCGCTCCCTCCTGGCTCGCCACGCAGCCGCCGACGCCGATGACCAGGGCCGGATTGCGTGCCTTCCAGGGGCGCCAACGACCGAGTTGGGAAAACACCTTCTCTTGAGCCTTCTCCCGGACAGAGCAGGTATTGAGCAGCAGCACATCCGCGTCCTCGGGACGACCGACGCGCTCCAGACCATGTGCCTCACCCAGGACTTCCGCTATGCGAGTGGAGTCGTACTCGTTCATCTGGCAGCCGTAGGTCTGAATGAAGAGCTTTCCGGACATGCTGTCAAGTGTATGCGGAACCTCGCGTCGATCCGAGCGCTTATCCGGCATACGGCCGTTCTACCGCCGAATCGAGAGGCTAGTCAGATCTCTCGCCCGCTTTCGTTCTCTGTCTTGACGGTTTCCTAAGGGATCATGGGTTCATCGCGCACCCTGCGGGCATCTTCCAAGTCCTCCAGCCGTTCCATCAGGGCAGTGTACTCCGTGATGGGTAGCAGGACCGACAGACGCTTACCATCGGAGTCGGTGACGAACTGAGGATGGAGTATAGTCATGATCTTTCTTCCCCATGCTTGCTGCAACGAGGCTGCGGCGCGTAATCGTTCAGCCCCCTGCTGTTTTTGCCATCCCTGCTCCGCACCTATCGCCAGCGGGATCCAGGCATACCCTGGTGCCACCAAACCTTCTGACGATAGGTGCGGGGCCTGATCGCTGGATTCCGGGGTCCCACCCGGAATGACGGGGAGTGAAAAAGCCGTCGTCCCGGCTGGGACGCCGGGAGCCAGCCTGTAGGATGGGCAAAGCGAAGCCGGTCCATCCAGTTGACCTCGAGCCTCTGGTCATTGGGCCGGGCTTTCCGAACCGCGGTCTCTTGTAGAAACGAATAAGGCAAAGCGTGCCCATCAAATGGCGATGGGCACGCTTCGCTTCGTGCATCTTACAAGCAGCCGCGGTCTGGAAACCTCCGCGGAATAACCGAAGCCCTGAGTCCAGCTTGCCGGGCGCTTGCTTTGCCCATCCTACTCAAGGGCACCTTGAAAAATAGGTATTTTCGCCACCCAGCCGACTCTAACCCATTGATTATTCAAGCCCCGAATTTGCGAAAACTGTATTTTTCAAGGTGCCCATAAGTACGCAACGGCGTATAAACGGTGATCCCCGCGCATAACAGGGGCGCAACGCCGGCGGAATCCAGCGCATCGGGAATTTTGTAGGCAAAATCGGCCGGGGCACGCAGCTTATCCGCAAAACCGCCATGATGCCCTAGGATGAGCCCGGTATAACCATCGCGACAAATATTCTCTTCGCCTTGTATACAATGATCGCACTGCCGACAGGCATCTCTGATCCATCCGAAGCCCACCCGATCACCGACAGTCAGCGAGGTGACATCCTTCCCTACCTGCGTCACCACACCGACAACTTCATGGCCTGGCACCAGGGGATAGGTACTGACGCCCCAATCATTGTCGCGCATGTGAATATCGGTGTGGCATAGCCCATTGTGGGTGATCCGGATCTCTATTTCTCCTGCTCCCAACGGTGCCGGCTCATATTCCCAACGTTGCAGATGTTCTCCGGGCTGCAAAGACGCGTAGGCATGAAACATCGCTTCTGACACGAGATTTTCCTCTTCGTTAGAAAAAGCCCTTCAGGATCAAGGCAACTATGCCGGCGAACGTGGCACCTACCATCCATTTGACGAGACGAAACTCGCCGTCCATACGCAGCTCGAGCCGCTCGATGTCCTGCTTGGTCGCCAACTCCGCCTCACCGGAAGCCTCCTTGAATGCTTCGGCAACGGCTTCGGCCTGGGCTTCCGGTATGCCGGAATCCTTGAGGCGACGAACGAACTTCAGGGTATCGAAAGTTATGCCGGCCATATCTCAAAGGGCTCCTTATGGATTTCAGATTGCTGAATCTATGTTTCGCTACCGAAAAAGCACTTAGTACGTAGATACTCTGTTTCCATGCAAGTCCAATATGCCTCCGGTCCATAAAATAACTTAATCAGGCAGTGGATTGGGCAAAGCCGGAGCGCCGCCATCCTGGCGGCAAATGGTTGCCGGCAAGTTGCCGGCGCTCCGATGGTCCGTGCCCAATGTTCAGTGGTCAGGGGATAAAGCGTCGGGCACGGGTCATCCCTGCCCCGCACCTATCGCCGGCGGATTCTAGGTGTATCCTGGTGCCACCAATCCTTCTGACGATAGGTGCGGGGCAAGCCCCTTTGCCCAACCTACCTGACCCGCTTCCAGGCCTTGGTCTTGTTTCTGCTGTGTGTGTTTTTCGGCGGCCCTGGGGAACTTATCAGGCGGGCTACGTCGGCTGGTGACCGGAAGCTGGTGACTGGAAGCCGATAATCCGGTAGCTTTAACGGTACCGGATAATCGACTCAGCCAGAGAACGCAGAGATGACAGGTTTCCCATTCGGACATGCAGCCGGCGCTGATTGGCGCGAGGCGGCGGATCGTTGCCTGACCGCGCTCGGGCAGGTTCCTGAAACGGGTAATCTGGGGATTCTCTATGTTACGGATGCGCTCGCGGGACACATGGGCGAGGTGCTCGACCTCTTTCGCGCCTCCACCGGGGTGGCACACTGGGTGGGCAGCGTCGGCATGGGGATCTGCGCCACCGGGGTTGAGTACTATGAGCAGCCCGCGGTGGTGGCGATGATCGGGGAGTTCCCCGACGACTCCTTCCGCGTTTTTCCCTCCATCCTCAAGGACCTGGACGACTTTACGCGGCGCAACGGCGACTGGATGGAAGCCCGCCAACCCTTTCTCGGGCTGGTCCACGCCGATCCCTCCAATCCCCTGACCGAGGCCCTGGTCAAGCAGCTTGCCGCGCGCACAGTCTCCGGCTTCCTGGTCGGTGGTCTGGCCAGCTCCCGGGGTAATGTCCATCTGTACGCGGACGGGCTCACCCAGGGCGGCGTCGCGGGGGTGTTCTTCTCCCAGGAAGTGGGCGTAGTCACCCGCCTGAGCCAGGGCTGCGCCCCGATCGGTCCGCACCGGGTCGTCACCGAGGCCCAGCGCAACATCATGATTCAGCTCGATGGACGCCCGGCCCTGGATGTGTTGAAGGAGGACATCGGAGAAATCCTGTCCCGGGACCTGGCCCGCATCGGCGGCTATATCTTCGCCGGTCTCCCCATCGTCGGCTCCGACACCGGCGACTATCTGGTACGCAACCTGGTCGGCATCGATCCGCAGAACGGCCTCGTCGCCATCGGTGACCTGGTCGAGCAGGGCGGACGCGTGATGTTTTGCCGGCGTGACGCCAATACCGCGCGGGCGGACCTGCTGCGCATGCTCACGGCAATCGCCAAGGCCCTCGACGGCCCCCCGCGGGGAGGCATCTACATTTCCTGCCTGGGACGCGGCCGTAACCTGTTCGGTGAGGATTCCGATGAGCTCAAGCTCATCGCCTCCGAGCTAGGGGATTTCCCCCTGGTCGGCTTCTACGCCAACGGCGAGATCTCCCAGGACCGGCTCTATGGCTATACGGGCGTGTTGACGCTTTTTGTCTAGTACCTCGTTTCACCTTATTTTTCATTATCAAGCCTGTAGGGTGGGCTGTGCCCACCAATATGTGCCTGGATGGTGGGCACAGCCCACCCTACGGGAAATATGCAAAATATGAAGAAACCGTGTACTGGAAAGCCCTGGAAATTACGAGAATTTTCACGTCCCTGCGACTGGATTCCGGCACTCCCTGCCGGAATGACGAGGGAGGAGCCGCAGACTTCACCACTTAAATTTATCCGCTACCAAGGGACGAAAAAGGATCGCCATCTTGTAGGTTGGGCAAAGGCGCGCTCCACCGCGCCGGCGATCATGCCGCCGACCGGTAGGCGCGCCGTGCCCAACATCCACGCCCGTCATTCTCGGCCAGGAATCGATGGGCACGCTTCGCTTGGTGCATCCTGCAAGCCACCGTGGTCTGGAAACCTCCGAGGAATGACCACGGCCCGGAGCCTATCTTGATGGGCGCTTGCTTTGCCCATCCTACGCGCTGTTGACAATTAGCCCGTAGGATGGGCAAAGCGAAGCCGGTCTATCCGGGTGGTCTGGACCTTTGGTCATCGCGCCGGGCTTGCCGAGCCGTGGCCGCTTGTCGGGAGACCAATCAGGCGAAGCGTGCCCATCAATAGTCGATGGGCACGCTTCGCTTGGTTCATCCTGCAAGCCGCCGTGGTCTGGAAACCTCCGAGGAATGACCGCGGCCCGGAGCCTATCTTGATGGGCGCTTGCTCTGCCCATCCTACGAAAGTGCCACAATGGCAAGGAGGGATGTCATTGCATCCGCAAGCACGTGTAGATAGGCGGCTCTGCGCTTTCATCATTCATTTAGGTTGCTCCGAATTCGAAATCAGACGATTGCTCGAGCGATTCGTACAGCTCCTGATCCGCTGGGTCACACCCACAGCAACCACCGTCGCAACCGGTGCCCACGGGCAGCTTGCGCACTCGACCCTTGTGCTCCAATGTCGCCAGCATCCCACGCAAGGCATCGGCGTCGGTATCGAAATGCCGGGCCATGTCGATCAGGGCCGCGCGTTTGTGCTCGGCCAGGTAGCTCCTCAGATCGGAGAGAATCATAGCCATCCTCAGTAGCGGTAAATTTTTAAGTGGTCGGCGTAGAGCGGCTCACTATGCCCCATTTCTATTTTGATCCCCTCTCCTCGACCCTCTCTCCGAGGGTGTCACAAAAGCCCCTTTCCGGGGAGCACCGCCTTCCAGGCGGCAGGCGTCGCTCAAAAGCTGTCTAAACAGGTGAACTCGCTCGATCCCTTTCAGTAGGCCCCGCACCTATCGCCTGGGCGCACCCTGGTGTCGCTGGTTCTCTCGGCGATAGGTGCGGGGCCTGGCGCCTGGATTCCCTCGCCTCGCACCTATCGCTGGCGGGATCCAAGCGTACCCTGGTGCCACCATACCTTCTGACGATAGGTGCGGGGCAAGTCCCAGCCGGAATGACGTGGTGGGGACTGAACGATTACAGCCTCGTAGGAACGGATGGCGTTAACGGCGGGATGCGCTTCGCTTTCCCACCCTACCCGTTCGCGACTCCCTCTCACCGAGAGGGTCGCAAAGTCCCCTGGCCGGGAGCGTCGCCTTCCAGGCGGCAAGCGTCGCTGAGGCGCCGTTCCGGGGTCACCGCCTTGCCCTCTCGCCGGCCGGTACCCGCGGATGCCGGCAAGATGCCGGCGCTCCCAGGGGGATTGCCGGTTTAAATCACCCGCTCTCCAGACCCCCTCACTGCGCTCGGGGCGGGCGCTCTCCCGGCAGGAGAAGGCTGTTGCGACTCCCTCAGTGGGCGGGGGTAGCGCGTGGCGCACCCGACACACTGCTATCGGCTATGTTTCCACTCAACCTTGACCACTACCGCTAACCTCCGGGGAAAGGTGACCGGATGCAGGGCAAAGATGCACGGAGGGTCGATCCCCGTACCCTGCTCAGGCATTATCGGCAACGGCAACATAGGGGCGCTGCCGGTCGCGCAGGCCCCACCAACGCAACCCGATGGTAACCACCAGGAAGAGGGCCGACAGGGTGCCGATCCACACCATGGACGGCCCCGGATGGCTGGCGAAGGTGGCCGCCTGGTAGAACAGGGTGGCGACCAGGTAGCCGATCCCGGTGGTCCAGCCTGCCACGAACAGGGTCCAACCCATAGTGGTCTCGCGATAGACCGCCGCCAGGGCCGCGGTGCAGGGGAAGTAGAGCAGGATGAACAGCAGATAGGCGAAGGTCCCGGCCGCGCCGTCGAAACGGGCTGCCATGGCCCCGAAGGTGCCGGTAGCGACTTCCTGCTCCTCGGCCGCCGTTTCCCGGCTGCTCACGTCGCCGATGTTCAGTCCCAGGGGATCGCCCCAGGTGCCCATGGCATCGCCCAGGTTGGTCGGGATGGTAGTGAATGCCTCCTCGATACCGCCCCATAGGCTGAATCCGGTCGCTTCCCCGGCAACCTCTCCGGCCGCGGCGGCTTCTGCCTCAGCCATGGCTGTGTACATGGAATCCAGGGTGCCGACCACCGCTTCCTTGGCCAGCACGCCGGTGAAGATACCTACTGCCGCCGGCCAATTCTCCGCGTCCAGACCCATAGGCGAGAAGGCCGGCGCAATGCCGCGTCCCACCTCGCTGAGCACCGACTTGTCGCTATCCTCGTTGCCGAAGCTGCCGTCGGTGCCCAAGGCATTGAGAAAATTGAGCACCAGCACCATGGGCACAATGATCTTGCCGGCGCGGAACATGAAGCTCTTGGTCCGGTCCCAGGTGCGTATCAGCATGCCCTTGAGGGTGGGTAGATGATAAGGCGGCAGCTCCATCACGAACGGTGTGGTCTCTCCCGGCAGCAGGGTGTTCTTCATAATCAGCCCGGTCAGCACCGCCACGGCGATGCCGATCAGATACAGGCCGAACACGATGTTCTGACCGCCGCTGGGAAAGAAGGCGGCGGCGAACAGGGCATACACGGGCAGCCGCGCCCCGCAGGACATGAAAGGGGCCATGACGATGGTCAGGATCCGGTCGCGCTGCTGTTCCAGGATACGGGTAGCCATGATGGCCGGGACGGTGCAGCCGAAGCCTACGATTAGAGGCACGAAGGATTTGCCCGGCAGGCCGATGGCACGCATGGCACGGTCCATGACGAAGGCGGCCCGGGCCATGTAGCCGGAATCTTCCAGCACCGACAGGAACAGGTAGAGGAAGGCGATTACCGGGATGAAGGTGGCCACCACCTGCACGCCGCCGCCGATGCCGTTGGCGATCAGGACCGTCAACCAGTCCGGTGAGTTTACGGCACCCATGAGCTCGGCCAGACCGTCCACCAGCAGGGTGCCGGTGAAGAGGTCGAAGAAGTCGATGAAGGAGCCGCCGATGTTGATGGTGAACATGAACATCAGATACATGACCGCCAGGAAGATGGGGATGCCCAAGGCCCGGTTGAGCATCACGCGGTCGATGCGATCCGAAAGGTTGCGCGAGGTCCGGGACTTGCGCTTCATGCTATCCTCGGTCACCCGATTGGCGAAACCGTAGCGCCCATCCGCCAGCAGGATGTCCACATCGTCCGTCAACCCCGCGCGCAGCTCCTCCAGGGTTGCCACCGGCACCGCATCGGCGGCGATGTCCCGCGCCAGGTCGTCGCCTTCGAGCAGACGGGTCGTCAGCCAACGGGGCTCCGCGCCTGTCTCCCGTGCGGCCCCGTCAAGGAACGGCAGCAGCTCGCCGACGGCCCGCTCCAGGCCGGCGTCATAGGTGATCTCGATAGCCGGCGCCACCGGTGTCCTGACCGACTCGGCCAGGGTATGCCTGAGGGTGTCGATGCCCTGGTTGGCGACCGCCACCACCGGAACCACCGGGCAGCCCAGGTAGCCCGCCAGCTTCTCCACATCAATCCGCATCTCCAGGGACTCGGCCATGTCCATCATGTTGAGGGCTACGACCAGGGGTCTGCGCATCCCCAACAGCTGCGCGGTGAGATAGAGATTGCGCTCCAGGTTGGAGGCGTCGAGGATGTTGACGATCAGATCCGCCTCGGCGGCATGGATGAAATCCCGGGCGATCTTCTCGTCCAGTGAGATGTCCCCGCCGGTGGCGTCCAGGGAGTAGGTGCCCGGCAGGTCGATGACCTCGTAGTCGGCGCCTTCGAAGCGGTAGGTGCCGGTCTTGCGCTCCACGGTGACCCCCGGCCAGTTACCGACCCGCTGCCTGGCGCCGGTCAGTACATTGAACAGGGAGGTCTTGCCGCAATTGGGGTTACCCACCACGCCGATCTTGTAGCTATCCGCCATTATCGTTTCTCCACCTGGATGGCCGCCGCCTCACCCTTGCGCAGGCTGAGCCTGAAGCCGCGCACCTGGATTTCCACCGGGTCTCCCATAGGTGCCACCCGGGTGATGCTGAATTCGGTTCCGGGAGTCAATCCCATCGCCAGCAATTTTTTGCGGTAGCCGCGTCCGGCCTCCTCGAAGCCGATCACCTGCCCCAGATCGCCGACCGCCATGTCCTTCAGATTCACGGGATTGCCCTCTTCTTTCATTTCGAAGTAACTACGAATCACGCAAATCCACGCGAAAACTGATTCGCGCAGACCTATCTGCCGACAGGCAGGTTCGCGTGATTTGTCGTTGTTTCCGGTTGTGTTTTCACCGCGCAAAATGGGGTGCCTGAATAGTCACCATTCGGTTTCGGTACGGAGTGGCGCCGGTCAGGCCGGCACCACCAGGATCTTCATCGCCATGCCGCCGCCGACCGCGATGCGGGCCTCGCCCCTGGCCACCACCAAGCCGCCTCCCCGGCGCTGTACGATGCGCAGCTCGCTGCCGATATTGAGCCCCAGGTTCGTCAACCGCCGGTCGAGATTGTGCCCGGCACGCAAGGCAACGATGCGCACTTGACGCCCCTCGTCCGCCATGGTGAGCGCAAAGGGTTGTTCCTGTTTCGGGTTCACGGGGGGCCATTTGTTCTCATGCTCGAGGTTACCAAAGATAGGCGATCAAGAAGTGTAAGCGCAAATAGTAATGATTCGTAATTGATGCAGATCAATAATATATATGATAATCATTTGCATTATCATTTCAATCGAGATAGTTTTAGAGGCAGTCTAAAAACCTGAGAACCAGCCAACCGCATGAGCCTAAGATCCCTCCTCCGTCGGGACCAGGATTTCTCGCTACGCTCGAAATGACAAGGACGCCAGGAGTGTCATCCCGAAGCGCAGCGGTGTCATCCCGAAGCGTAGCGAGGGATCTTTATGATTCTTTCTTAGCATTTATATTCAATGGGTTTGTTTTTAGACTGCCTCTTAGCCCCCGGTACCGATCCGTAGGGTGGGTTATGTCTACCACTACAGCCTCTAAGAGGGTGTTTGAAAAGGCAATTTCCGTCACGAGCCGGAGAACGATCGCCATTTCTGATCGTCGCAGGTGCTTGAAAATGCAGGGAATAGGAAATTGCCATTATCCTTTCCCGCAGAGCGAAAGCGCAAAGATAGACTTTTTCAACACCCTCTGAGAGGGTATCGAAAAAGCCCCTCTCCCGGCGAGGGAGTCGCAACAGCTCGTAGCCGGGAGCGCCGCCTTCCAGGCGGCAGGCGTCGCTGAGGCGCCGGTTCAGGGATACCGCCTTGCCCTTCCGCCGGCCGGTATCCGCGGAAGCCGGCAAGATGCCGGTGCTCCCAGGGAGCTTGGGGAGAGGGGAGCAGAGGGCGCAGATCGGTGCCTTTTACGACACCCTCTGAGAGGCTTTGACATTTTCGCCCGCGGACGCGGGCTCACGGAGATGCCTAGGATGCAGAGACTCCTATTCGAAGTGGAACAGTCACCCCCGCGTTTGGCGGTATACGACGCCGATAACCAACGGTTGTTGATCGAGGTCGAAGGAGAGGCCTGTACCCAGCTGCTGGCGTTGCAGGGCGGTGGTGCGGACGACCCCGAGCAGACCGCGGAAGAGTTGATATCCGCCCTGGATGCAGTGGGGAGGGGTGGTAAGGAAGCGGTGCTGTCCGGGTCGCAGCATCCAGGCAATGAGCTGCCGTCCAAGCCTGGCAGACGTAAGCTCTGGGACCTGCCCGGCAAGCTCCACTGCCCGATCATCGGTACCTGCCTGGAGATAAGTGAGCTGCGACGCATCGCCGCCAAGGGTGGGCACAGCTCCGGGCAGCCCCTGAGCGATTATGACGTGCACTCGAGCTTCGTCGCCGCGGCCAAGGGGAAGAATTCCCTCTCGCTCGGTGCGCACAAGGCCCTGGAGAAGAAATATGCCGCCCATATCCGGCGCTTTACCAAGGCCAAGGGGGAAGACGCCGTTCTCGCGATGTGGAAGACGGCACTGGCCGCAGGCCAGGCCCCCCGGGCCTTCTGGGCGCTCATGACCCATCCCAAGAGCGGGGAGCGGGCGCTCTCCCTCGCCTATGAAGACGTGCATATGCTGTCCCACCAGATCGGTGCCGGCCGGCATACCGACCTCGAGGCGCTGACCGAGGTTCGGGGCGAATTGCGCGCCTTGCGCACCCGTTACGAGGAGACGGTGCGTCGCACTCAGCTCCAAATGGAAGACAAGGCGCGTCACAAACGCCTGTCCGAGACCGAGGAGTTACAAGCCCGGTTGGATGATGCCCAGGCCCGGCTGCGGACACTGGAATCCGGGCAGGAACTGGCGGACCTGCGGCAGCGGGTCGAGCGGTCGGAGCCGGCCCTGGCGGATGCCGACCACCGCCATGCCCAGGCCCAGGTACAGATCCGAAAGTGGCAGGAACGGTACCGTGGGCTGGAGGCACGAACCGGGGAGTTGGAGGCCGCATTGGCACAGCGGTCGGCCGAGTGCCTGGCCATGGAAAATCTGCCGCTGCGCGAGATCGCCCCCGATTGCGAGGATTGCGATTCCACGTCCTGCGCGAACTGCCCCGATCTCGCCGGCCAGCGAATACTCTGCATCGGTGGGCGCAATACCCTGGCCGAGCACTACCGGGCGCTGGTGGACCGTTTCAACGGGCACTTCGCGCGCCACGATGGGGGAATGGAGGACAATCGCCGGCGCCTGGATGCGATGCTGGCCACCGCGGACGCAGTGGTCTGCCCCACCGATTGCGTCAGCCACGACGCCTATAGCCGCGCAAAACGCCTGTGCAAACGCCAGGGAAAGCCTTGCATTCTGCTGCCCAGCTCCGGCATTTCCTCCTTTGCCCGGGCCTTGGATCAGGTAGCGGATCGGGAGTATCAGGAACAGCCGGCGCATCAGCGCATCCCGTGTAGGGCGGAAAAGCGCAGCGCATCCCGCCTTTAGGCTGTCTAAAAATTAATCCATTGATTTTAATAGAATCGTGCCCGTAGGGCGGGCTGTGCCCACCATCCAAGCACATATTGGTGGGCACAGCCCACCCTACGGGATATATGCAAAGGGTCTAGATAACTTTAGAGAGGATTTTCTCTCAGTAAAATGAACATTATATCATATAAGGGGACCTTGAAAAATTCAGTTTTTCAGCGCGCTTTGTGGATAGTTGGTGAAACACTTATTCGCTCATGTTGAATGGGTATCCCAAACGTGGTCAATTTCCTGCGATTCGTGTTGCCAGAGACTTT
>Ga0209367_1010576_pt1 | contig 12352 bp, 9 predicted proteins | sample WorMetLIZISLAND2_FD_187412 | JGI IMG/M metagenome (GOLD analysis project Ga0209367, IMG submission 187412) | Marine gutless worms symbiont microbial communities from Max Planck institute for Marine Microbiology, Germany - Olavius geniculatus... ... | reverse complement strand
GCGATACTGTTCGATGATTCCCATCATGGACGGTTGGCACGGCAGTGGAACAATGCCTTGATGAGCTGCTAAGTCTTTCCACGTGTATGTTGGATACAGGTCGCGTATAGATGCCAGCTGTACGCTCACGTTCAACGCTCTACACGCCGAGTTGATGCCATCCATGAAGAAGTCACGGAACTCCCAGTCACGCCGGAGACCGAGCAGAAATCCGGGCCGTGTCGGGTTGTAAGTGGATCGCGTGTAGCCGCAGCGACTTGGCAGCAGTTTCGCCGTCAGACCAGTGAAATATCTACCAACATACAGCAGACATCAGCAGACGCTAGATCGTCATGCAACACTGCCACGAGTCTAACATTATTTGAAAGATTTTAACCGCGCGTGAAACAAACAACAAAAACAGTCGGCAGATAGGCCTATTCCGACCTCACAGACCAGGCGTTCACACGGTCCACTTCAATAAAAAAAATGGAAGCAGGATGTTTTCTGGTAAAACGTTGGGAGAGGAATTATATTTTTGTTGGTTGGTTTTGTACACGGTTGCGATAAAGTTTTAGACTTGTGTTGCTGTTGGCCGGACGTAATCATTTGTGCAAATTTTGGTTAGTAAAAATTAAAGGGTTTAGGATGTAAGGGGTCAAATTTTGGGTTCTCCCAATGAAATGGCTGGTCACCCTTACAACAGTGCTGCGCTACCGCGCAGCCTGTGATAGCTTTAACCATAGCACGTATTTTTGGCACTGCATGCTGTCGCCATGGCACTTTTCAATGCGTGTCGCCGTCCCTGGTCTGAATTAGACTACTAACATAACCTAAGTCTAATAACAGCTCACTAGCCTGTAGACGAGCATGAAATGAATTAAGCTAACTCCCACGTTAATGACGTTTCTTTTGTTAATACTGGTTGAACTGAAGTAGAGCACATACGTATAGGCCTAAGTCTATACAGTAAATAAGTGAAGTCACTCGTTGTTGTTGTGCGTAAGAAGGAAAGTGAGCGTGTAGCCTACATATGACTGCTGACCGCATGTATTCGATGTCATACTGGTTGTTCGCGGCGACGAAGTTGCGACCGTCGGCCATGATGCGTTCCAGTCGACTGTTCCAGCGACGCCAGTCGCCAATCGAGCGTCGTCCAGCCTCGTAGCGAGTGGTGGTGACGATGATGAGAGAACGATTGAACGGTACGAATAGCTCGCACGTCGCTGCCGGCTGCATGCAGACGAAGCCGTCCACAGACTGCCAGTCGGCTCGGCTCTTGTAGATACTGTAGAAGTTCTTGATGCGATTGTCGCCGAGTGCCGTGTGCACGGCCTGTACGCCGTCATGCATGACCACCTGGACAAGACAAGACAACCACAGTTCAACAGTTACAGCTTCGATACAGTTCTCATCTATAGCTGTATAATGCAATAAGGATTTCAATATAGCTAAATATTGAGGGCATCAGGTCTTTGAAGCCAAGAAATTTGGACGTCACGGTCAGTACAAAATCAAAAAGTCATGCAGTAAACTTACACGAAAACTCGAGCAATAAATATTAAGCTTAATGCCAAATAACATATACTAACTAGGTGCGTCACTTCTGCGCATGCAGGTTTTGAGAACAAGCAACATTTAATTCTAGCTTTATGCAAAACGAAGAACTTAGTTTCTCGATCAGAATTATTTATTGCACACACAGTGATAGAAAATAAATTTTAACGCCAATTCGCAGTTTATTATGGACAAATAGACATAATAAAAGTCTTAAAATTTGGGCGTACGGGCTAAAATTTTTGGGCGTATTTACACCCAAAAGCTCGCTAATGAGAACCCTGAATGCAATAATACGTTAGCGCCTTCAGCGTATTGAAGTTTGCACTCAACCCTGTAGACGTAATAGTTCAAGTTTACGCAGTTTACATATTAAGAACTGCGTTAGAGGCCTAAATCGATGCCTTTTAAATGTACAACAGTGTCATCTCTAATTCACTGCTATTGAACTACACGAACGTCGTCGTCAATTAGCATCTCAGTCCGTTCAATCCATAGTTTCACCAGAATGCACGAATGTAACGAACCGACAGACAGACCACGATATGTAACACCCAGTGGCGTATTTAGGGGGGGGGGCACGGTGCGATGCCCCCCCTTTGGCCCGACCATGAAAAGTTTTTACAGGCGACTTTATATGAAAAGGTGGGGTTTTCTGCCATTTTCCAGCAAGAATTGCAAAATTCAACAATGTTTGATGGACTTTTGCGTTTCAAAATTTCAGAAAAATGGGCGAATTTGCGGTTTCCATTGAACATTCAGAAGCAAAAAGTGTTTCAGCTTCAGGGGGGCTTCGCCCCCCCTTACCGCCGACCAGGGGTTCTGCCCCTGGACCCCGCTGGGGGCTCTGCCCCCAGACCCCTGTTATAGGCTCGCGCTCCGCGCTCGCCATGGCCCCCCTTTGCCAAATCCTAAATACGCCACTGGTAACATCTGTTGCATTAGCCGCCTAACATGACGATCGTATTCAACACGCTATGCTAAACTTACACAACAGATAACTGATTTAGTAACATCAACAGAACTTCGTCTCTGCATAGATCTGGCGAAAGGGAGTGGCGACCCTTCCATGAGAAGCCAGAGACGCCTGTCTATATTTTAGTCAATGCAACAATTCGATCAGCACCTGCAGCAGAAGTGCAGAAACATTAATGTGTTATGCACCCAGCATTGCCTGCAAGTCTGCAGACACTGGTCAGAACTGAGGAGTCTTTCGTTGAAGTTCAACCATACTCCGAAAAAAAGAAAAAGAAAGTGTGTAGGTACAGCTAGTGTTCAGAACGTACGTCGAGAACGCCGTCCTGTCGACAGCTGTTGAAATACCGACACGCGTAAGCGTTGATTCCACGTTCGACGAACTGTACGCCGAGCGGCTCAAGCTGATCCATCAGGTCATAGATGGGAGCGGCGTGAGAGCTTATCGTCAGCAGCACCAGCGGCCGGTCGTGAAACAGACGAGACGGCGGAGGCGCCCGGTCAGCCGTCCATCCAGTGACCACGCCGCCAGTCATTCCAGACAACGAGCTGTCTTTAACCACGCCACCGCCAACGTCCGGCCAGGAGTCGCCAGTTGACACATCGTTGAGCGTCGAGAGGCTGAGCAGTACGGATGCTGTACACAGGACGGCAATACCGACGACCAGCGACTTGCTACCACGAACATGGCCGAGTGCGAGGCGCACGGACGTCACAGGTCGCAGACGCCGTATTACTGCCGACATGACGTACGCCGATAGTCGACTCGATCGACTAGGCCTAATGTGCCTAACAACAAGAAGCCGCTATATCTGTATCATATTGCCCACTCGAATATTCATTAAGTTTACTTCGAATTTTCTTACAGGCTTTAACACAAATAGTCGAATACGACTTTAGCGACGCAGAACCTGCATACATCAAATCTTATGTATAGAAGCAGCGAACGTGGCACATTTAGTTACAGAACAACGCTTCCTTGAGTGTACGCGGCAGTTGGCAGGCTGCGTGGTGCGCTACAGGCTGCATGTGTTGTATGCGCTCTGCTGCCAGCAGTCACTGAATGAATTCGAATCACCCACCCGTGTCGACCTCAGCTACGCTCACCGTTCATGTGCCACAGTCAGCGTTGAGCAAATCAAATCAAATTCGAGATTTTAACTTGACACATCACAATTCTCACTGATTGCTTTGTTTCGCGTGTGGTTTCTTTCCGTGAGCGCCAGCGAGGCCATTAATTTAGCTGCTGCATACGTCTTTTTCTTTCTTTCTTTTTTTATTTCAGCTCGAAATCTTAAAGTTTTTTGGCCGATTTCCGCAAAATTATGCCGCATGATCAGATCGGTGATTTTTTTAAAAAATTAGGTGTCTTTCGCAAAACTCACAGTCGGCTCTATAAAACAGTATTATATTAGGGAGCTTGCTGTCATTTGCTGCATATATATTAATCTGGGGTAAAAGTGAAGAGGCCAAGATGGATACTTTCCCCAGGTTCAGCCACGAATAAACAAAAATATGGAATAAGGTGTTAAAATTATAACCAAATGACCGATCGATCATATTGGTGTGCATGCTACAGTGCTGCGCGCTCGGCCATAGCGCATGCTGAATTAAATAGGCCTATGCATGTATCAGCAGCGTGATCGATTGAATGCAAAGCAATCGAAGACACTGACTCGTAGCCTCGTAGGCCTGCGAGTGGATGATCGTATATTAAATACCGTACGCCAAATGTGGGACATGGCGCGAATATTATCGTACACTGTGTCTCAAAAAACCAGACCCCTATTACGTTTTGAAATAACTCCAACAAACTGTGCCTAATAATAATAATGATTAGCTAAGAAAATCGTCAAAAGGTACTCAGTATCGTAGTGTGTTACGGGCTTACGATATTTCATAAAACGGGGTACCAGCTTAGGATGAACTGAAGCATCGCTTGGTGGAGGTCTGGTCTGGCCTACGGCAGACCGTTGTCGATGACGCAATCGACGAATGGAGAAGACGTCTCCGGGCCTGTGTTGAGTAAAAGGACAGCACTTTGAACATCTGCTGTAACTTCTGACTATGATGTTGCTAATCAACAGTTCGTTCAACTACGCTATAAAAGGAAGGCCTTCCAAGCAATAGCAGTCACTGTATCGTGAGACTTTGATGGCACAACATCATGAATGCCAAAGATGAAAAAAAATTGTTTGTATGTTTGCTTGGTGCATCCAGTCTTTGCGTCAGCAAGACGAAGGTCAGCAGCAGTTTCACAGAGTGTAGAGGAAGAAAACAAAAAAGGCGAATGAGAAAGCCAAGATCCGTGTGAATGCGCGAATGGTTATCGGAAGACAGAAGGCAGCAGCTGGGTCACTACTCAACATTTCTAACCAGAGAGCTCCGCACCGAAGATGTAACCAGACAGCCTTTTGGAGTACAGCATCGGATTCTGCAGATTCTCATACATATCTCGCGGCACTGCAGTACATGAAAAAGTTCGGGGAAGTTGTTTTCATTAACTTCAAAGTTAGGCTTATAGGCTAGGCAAAATACTTTAAATTTCGGTGAATTTTCGAATTTTTGGTTGACCGTTAAGGTCGAGCCTTGAGTACGATGTGACATCTGTCGTTATCTGTCGTCATTTGTCGTCTGTAACGCATGTATTGTGGCTAAACGGTTGGTCTTACCAGATAACTTATTACACGATTAATTAGCGCGTTGTCGCAGCTCAAGCTTCCCACGTAAAATTTCATTGATCCAGTCCAAGTCTGCAAGAAAAACATTTTCAAGTTTGGAGCTGAAGAAAGGTGGGGTAGAAAAGTGTGCGTTTTTTCAACCGGACAGTCGCCGTATCTCAGAAACGGTGAGAGATATGGCCAAGGTTGCTATTGGTTACTATAGGAGATCGCATAAACCCTTTCAGATGACACAAAAATCATTGACCTTGGATAGTTGACGGGTCATTACGCACTCTACTACGCCAATCGTGCGGTATTGTGGCTATAAACGGCACGTCGTAGAGAGTCGGTGATGGTGTCTGCAGCCATCAGCCATGTTCGCCGAATCATTGTATCGTATCCTAGCGTTAGCGTTGATTGTAGCGTTCGATATGAGTTACTCTGAGAAATCGTTTTCTGTTTGAGACCGAAAGTCAGACGCTGGCTTTCACATATATGCGGTATGGTGGGCCCACCCTAGCGACAGCTGAGCTTCTTGTCATTCTTAAAACTTTTGAGAGACTTCTGTCCCCGATGTCGTGTGCTTTAGTAAGCACTGGCCATATTCTCCAGCAGGCGTAAAAATTTGACGTGTCAGCAAATGGTCTTTCGAAAAGTTGATTTTTGATTTTTGGGTAAATCGATCTTCTGTCTAAATTTTTTTTATTCGTGGACATAAGTTCACCATATTTTGTCGTCAAGCAATATGGAATGGATTGTGTAGTTGATAATGCCGTTTTTTGATTCTTCGTATCTTCATTTATTCTGGTGAGAGGCCTATTCCCATTCGTGTTCAAGAGTGAAGTTGTCCGAAGTTGCATCAAGGTTTGCATATTTTTGTCCACTCAGTTTTTTCGAGCAGGCTCCAAATTTTTGGACTATAGTTTCTAAAGTTGCACCTACATGTATTTTTACCTCCGCCAAGGAAATAATGTTTTTGCCAGACTTTGTCTGTCTGTCTGTCTGTCTGTGTGTTAGCAAGATAACTCAAAAAGTTATGGACGAATCTTTCTGAAATTCTGAGGTTATGTCGAGAATGGCACAATCTACCAGTGATTCAATTTTGGGGGTGATCCGGAAGGAATCCTGGATTCTGGATCACTTTGAAATTTTCGTTACCATTGTTTTCAATGGGGCATAAGGAAAACCGCTGCAAAACCGATGATGGTGCTGCCACCTAGCGAACAACTTTGCCTTGGCGGAGGTGTGCGAGCTCTGACTGCTTTCTAGTTGATCAAGTGGCGCTGTTTAACTGATCAGCAGAAGAAGCTCGGAGATTTCGCTCTGCAAACTTACAAAGTGGCAGAAAAAAACATTAGACCTACAACGCGGCACTATAATAATAGAATTTGTACAGTTTGTAGTACCGTAACGTCCAAGTATACTGCAGAGGTTCAACAGTGGAGCTTTGCAAATTAAAAACGTCGTTTCGTTTGTCAGTTCTATCAGTTTAAAGAATACGATGTCGTATAGGCCTAACTAGACAGTGCTGGTCGTGGGTGGTAATAGTGAGATAGCACGTCTGAAAGCTGCAGGTGATGACTACTTATAGCCGCGTTAATGTGAAAAAAATCGTGCGGATGTCAGCAAATGAGTGGTAGGGGCCTACGCAGTGGTACACTGTGGGGCATGAAAACACACCAATTTTTTGGCCATAACTTGAAGAAGGGTTATCCAATTTTAATAATTGTTGGCGTGCATATTCACGACACAACTGGCCATAAAATGGCCGTTCAGTTTCCCACCTCACCCAACATCTGCTTCTGCACTACCTGGGAAAAACAGAACAGAAAAAATGTGCATTAAAATCAACAAAAAAACTTTACAAAATTTTACCTTTCCGGATATGTGGCCACCAACAGCCAATAAATTACAAGGTTTGACTGTTGTGCAGCAGCACGTCTATTAAATAGGCATAACATTCAGGAATATTGATGAATTCAACAAGTGACTGGTGAAGTCTGAATTGGTCTGGAGCAGAACGTTATCAACGCTGCTATAAACGAATGGAGAAAGTGTTTCCGAGTTGAGCCCATGTTCGTGGGTCAACATTTCAAACATTTGTGTAGTCAGTTAAAAATGGACAATTAGATAAACTATTTGCTAAAATGATGAAATTATGGACAAAATGTGTGTTTTGTGTGTTGTTTTGATTAAGCAATAATACCAAAGTGGTTAAAGTGCAAAATTTTATTCGTTTTCTTTTCCCAGGTAGTGCAGAAACAGACAATGGGTAAGGTGGGAAATTAAACAGTTTTTTGATGGCCAGTTGTATCAGAAATAGTCTATTCGTACCAAAACTTATTAAAATTGGGCCACTTTTCTTCAAGTTATGATTAAAAAAATTGGTGTGTTTTTATGCCCCACAGTGTATATCAGAAGACGTCATGTGTGGTGATGTCCGTTTGCGGACAAACATGTGGGTGGGTGACGGCAAAAACACATCACCAGTAATTGACAACGCCATCATGTTCACACTTCTAAAAATACGCTTGGCCTAGACTGTGTGCACGGTGTTTCATAAAAAAACAACCTCTTTTTCTTTCTTTGACAATTCACTCAAATGATGACCAATTTTCATGAAATGTTTACCAGTTGTAGCTGAAAAAATACTAATTATCTGTCCCATTGCTATAGCATAGCATGGGACAGATTATAAAATCACTTGCGTCTGTCTGTCATTCTGTCAGTCTGTCTGTAAACACTCCTACGGCCGCAATTTTGATCCGATTTTGATGAAATTTTGCACAGTGATTTGGGGCCCGAAAAGTAACATCGAGTTTGTTTGGGATAATAATCTGACAACTTCTTCCCCTATTTTACCCCGAATTTAAAAAAAAACTTGCATAACGACCTATGGGAACTTCAAAGCGGTATAACTCGGTCCCCGTAAAAGATAGTTTACCTACCCCTATTTTCGGGGTCGGGCAATCTAACGGGCTTTATTTAAATTTACCCCCTATCGACTCCTGTTGCCATAGCAACCATTCAAAAGTTGCAAAATTTTGCATTACAGTCAAAGGAGATTTCAAAGCGGTATAACTCGGTCCACGTAAAAAATAATTGCGCGCTGTTTGCACCTACCCCCCTATTTTCAAGCCCAAGCTATCTGCCGGTGTCATTTAAATTTCTCCTTTGCCGACCCCTGTTGCCATGAAAACGAATTTTGGAACAAAATTGACTGTAATTCGGCTCTCGTGAAAAATAATTGCGCGCTATTCGCACCTACCCCTATTTTCGGGTCCGGGCTAAAATTAAAATTTCGTTAAAAATTTCTCGCCTGCCGACCCCTGTTGCCATAGCAACGAATTTTGAAACAAAATTGACTACAACTCGGCCCCCGTGAAAGATAATTGCTCTCTATTTGCACTTTCCCCTATTTTCGGGCCCGCGCTATCCGATGGTGTCATTTAAAATTTTTCCCTGCCGACTCTCTATCGTTGCCATGGCAACAAATTTTGGGACAAAATTAACTATAACTCGGCTCCCGCAAAAGATAATAATTATTGCGCGCTGTTTTCACCTACCCCCTATGTTCAGGCCCGGGCTATGCAATGGTGTCGTGTAAAATTCTTTTTTGAAGACCCCTGTTGTCATGGCAACCAACCGTTTTTATTCAAATACGAAATTGGCTGCAGGCTCACAAGAGCGTCAAACGCTGAAACGCAGCTGCTAGGCTATATAGCGTGGCAGTGGGACAGATCTACCTCGTTCTACAGAACGTATTTCTAGTTCAAAATATTTCAACAAAATGTGGCAGTTGATTAAATATTTTTTTGCTAGTCGTGACGATGGTGAAAAACATGGTTCACTGGTGACAAATTCCTGAAATTTTACAGTTGCAGCCACAAAAACGTGCAAAGCTTGAAATCAATCGCATTTACATGTCTGTGGGGATAGTTGGACTTTCACATGTTCGAGCAAGACGGTGCACTAGCACACCGAGCTTGCAAAATGGTTGACCTTTTAGATCGCTAGACGCCTGATTTCATGTCTCCATGTTGCTTAGTGCTGACACGATAAACATTTTTTCATAAGCGAACCAGATTAAGTTCACCATCGAAACAGGGTAGCAACTGACAGCACCAGTTGACACTAGGAAGCTTGTACCCGTGAAACATCATGACCTCGGCGTTACGTCACGATTAGCAAAGAATATTCAATCAACTGCCAAATTTTATTAAATGTTTTGAATTAGTATTTCTTTAGCTACGACTAGTAAAAATTTTTATGTAAATTGGTCATAATTTCAGTGAATTATGAAGAAAAGAAAAAGGGGTTGTTTTTTATGAAACACCGTGTACATAGGCCTACGCGGCTGTAACTCTGGTAGCATCATTCTCATCATCGGCATCGCCATCGTCCAGTTTATTTATTAGAGGTATAAAAACAGGAAAATAACAATAAATCAATTTCTGACAGTTCAAAAAGCTGACATTATCATGCGGCCGTCATGGTTTTTTTCGTGTTTTTAGCTTTACCTAGCTTTAGTTTCTCTTTGTATATGTATTATTCTGACTTGCACTGAACTGTGTGAATTGAAATAAATATATTACGCGTTTTGCTCGTCCGAATATTTTGTCCATCCGTCCGGCTCATAACTCGATAACAAAAAAGCCTAAAATTAAAAAGTGATGTGAACGACTTCCCCAAATCCCTAGTCAACGTAACCTGTGTGCCAATTTTCATTTAAAAGGTCAAAGGTTAACAGGGTTCTTAAAGGTCAGGAAATACTGGAAAAAGTCAGGAAAGTTATTATTTTTGAAAAGTCAAAGAAAATTCAAGGAAAATGATCTTAGATCACGCAAACTGCAGATATCTGTGATTTTTTGTGTCTCAAAATATTGAGAAGCAGGCAGATTTGCAGTTTCCATTAAACATCCAAAAGCTAGAAGTGTTTCGGCTTCAGGGGAGCTTTGCCCCCTCGGCCACTCGGCCAGGGCTTTTGTCGTTTGCATATTGCTCCATTAATACGGTTTCATTACTTTACTTTATGATATAGTGTACCATTTCTGACATTTGTACGATATAAGGTTATTGTTTCGATAAGGTCAGGAAAGTTGTCATTCCGTGACTGGAAAAGTCAGGGAAAAGTCGGAAAATTTAGCTACAAAGGACCTGTAGGAACTTTGGGTTAAGGTATATTGTTCATTTTGGTATGAAACAGCTGCAAATTTCCGACAGAGGAGATTATGGATGCTCAAAATGTTCAATATTGACCATAGATTCTCCGAATATGGGTGATTTCCAGCCCTAAATGTTGTAGTTTTTTAGAAAAGAAAATTCCGACAGCTAAAACTTATGGCGGGGAATTGCTTCCTCTTTTATCCCTGTCATGACTCCACTGTTTCTAGTTAACATAAAGCAGAGATAGTTAGCGTGAACAGAGCGAGTTTAGTTACGTTCTCGGTAACGAGTTATGAGCTGGCGGCGTCAACAGAAAAAGATATATAGAGACTGAGGCGGCGTGCGTCCATTCAGTGATGACCAGAAACAGCAACTGAGAGGATGCAGGCCGAGAGAGAGAGATCAGAGGGTTGCTAGGCAACGACCGGCGGCCTGCCTCCCAGTAGCTGTGATGACGCGGAGGAGGAGGCTTGGGAGGGGAGGGGTGAGGGGCTAGCGATGGTCAGTCGGTACTGACCAGTGGTCAGTTGGCGTGGTCATGCAGCAACCGGCCGATAGAGGGCGCTAGCAGCGCGTGCACCGCACGACCTCTGGTCGCTCTGACTCTGAGTCAAGTTTGGCTTAATTGCAATTCGCAGCAGTAGCCACCACTGGCCACTGGCCGGGCGAGTGGTGAGTGAGTGTGCCGACTGCCGACACGCTGACCAACGGACCGCTTGCATGCACGGACGTGTTTAGTCTACGCCGGGCCGGGTAACGTAACGTCACTCTCTGATGCGCAGTCACGCCGTCGAGTCCACTGGACCAGCTTGCAACGACTGCGCGACTATTGAGAGAGATTGACAACGCCAAACTGATGAGGGCGGTCTACTACAGCACAAACACCCGTTCTACATCATCGTCATCATCACAGGTATACAAGAAAATTTGCTTTCCTTTTAATTGTCGGATTTCTTACGGTTTGTGAAATCTTGACGTTATCTTGTGCAGAACTATGCTTCACATTGTGCGTTATTTTCAGCTTTAATATTTATGTGCGAATTGTGCAGTTTCTGGCTGGTATTTTCGGTCGCATTCTTGTGTGATGTGCCGGCTTCTGCTGGTGAGTTAACGGACTTCGAGGCGTTTCAAGAGTTAAGTTAAATAGGCCTACGTCGATATGTGATTACTGAATCGATTCGAGACTTAAATGTGAGCCTAAACCTACGCTAAGTTGATGATTTGACTTTATTTGAATTTTGCGGAATGCGGGAAAACTCTGAGGTGTAATTTGCGGGACGTTCGGCAACGAAAATTCCGCAAAATACACCTTTTGAACATTCCGCATTCCGCAAAGTACGCCTTCCCTGCTGTTGCTGCTATTTTGCTTTATTTAGGGTAGAATTAACGTGATGATGATTTGAAGACTATTCGTGCTATTTTTACCCGTGTGACGCTATTTTTGTGCGTTATTCGCTATGTGAGTTTTGTGAGATATGCTCATTTACCACTTTCGTCATGCCACCATGAGACACGAAACTTTCGTGTCTTATGGTGGCATCTGAACCATTGCAACAAATAGCATTTGCTATTTTTTTGTGTTTTTTACGTGTAGCTCCCATGTAAAACTTGAAAATATGTTGCCCAAAAAATGTAAATAGGGCCTATGCTAAAACATTTCAGCACGATTGCGTACGGCCTGAAAATAGAAGCCGGTACGTGCAAAACAAAACAAAACAAGTAATTTGAGCAAAGCTCACGAGACGCGCGAAAGCCTATAGCAGTTCCTGTTCGCAGGTAATCGTAGTCTATCTCCATCCATTTCCTCGTAATTCACTCTTGCAGCCAAAAATCGCCAAAAAATCACGTTAAATCAATATTTTTAGGGTTTAAGGTCACTCAAGGTCATCGATGTTCATGAATTTAAAAAGCCTGTCACAGGTGCTTGTTATGATAAGCAGGATGTCTGTGCCTATCTGCAACCGTGTTCACGCTAAACGTGATAATTGCGGTAAAATAACCACTTTTTAGGG
>Ga0209367_1010575_pt1 | contig 12354 bp, 11 predicted proteins | sample WorMetLIZISLAND2_FD_187412 | JGI IMG/M metagenome (GOLD analysis project Ga0209367, IMG submission 187412) | Marine gutless worms symbiont microbial communities from Max Planck institute for Marine Microbiology, Germany - Olavius geniculatus... ... | reverse complement strand
GCACATAAGCTAGTTCAGGATTGTCTACGCTACACGTGTGCCAAATATTATCCAAGTGTGTTGATATTTGACAAAGTTATTACAAAAATAAAACGGTTCCACTTTTTTATGGTTCACAGTGTATATTACTTTTTTTGTTGACCGACCTACAGGTCAGACCGCCCGACGGATTTTCACGCGCGATGGCTCGGACAACGCGGCCTCACGCAAGGGTCAAACCTTTTCAAGAACCGAAATTCGAAGTTAATATATAAGCCCTGAAAAATTTTCCCAAAGTCGAAAATTGGGCCCAAACACATTGACACACAGTTAGTGTGATGCGGGCAATATCACGTTTTGTGATTTTTGCTGTTTTCGATGTGCGAGTTCTTCAATGTTGCCGTTAACAAGTGTATAAACTGATGTTTTGTAGGCCTATATTAATATATTAGTATATTATTTTGTATATTAATTTTCTCATGTAATTTTCTCGTGTAACTACGGGAGAAACGTCAGAAGTGCAGAGAATTTAAAGGTCCATGGCCACGGTCAAACTCACTCGCGCAATTTCTGTAGATTCAAATTAAACATTTAACCTCGCATATATAATATGTCGATTTGAGCTTCATAAATATATGAAATTAATGGGTGAATTCAAACGAAATGCGGCATTACGTTACGTTATGCGAAATATTGTAATCTATCAGTGCCCGCAGTAACGTCATGACCCTAGCCCATACAGATCATGAATATTAATGGCTATCCGACGACGTCATCATTCTAGGCTAGGCCATAGCCTATAGACGTCATGAATATTAATTCATTACGTCTATTGGCTAAACTCATGTCGTCACCGCAGGTCATCATGGCGGCGCGTTTTCTACGTCGTTTTGTAGATTGTCGACTTCAAAGGTAAATTTTTCCGTGTTGACAGAACGCTGGGCGCCGATATTACTGTCAAAGTTATCATAAAATTCTGCAGTTTCAGGAAAATGGATAAAATATATATATGTTAATTTTGGTGACCACGGACCTTTGATAAACGGTTGCGCTGATTTTGCTTTTGATAGCATAGGCATTTAAGTAATTCGAACTTCGAAATTCGAACTTTTAGTGAGTTTGGTAAAACAAATTCTACACGCTTAATTTATCTTTTTTACAAGTTTGTTCAGTATTTTATCTAAATTGCTATAGGCCTAATATGGTGTTATTACTGCATTGGTGAATTTAGACAAAAAGACACTGAAAACCAGTTGATAACAAAACTAGGTTTCTGATACCGCACAGTAAATACAGCGGAAAGTTTTTACTCAGCTGCCAATGATAATCGCAGTCTCAGCTTTTGAATAAAGTCAGCAATTCGTTCTGGCAGAAATCACGCCGTCGATCAGTTGGATGTTGTCAGTCATCGTTGTTGAGAACCTCAGGGCTGTGACGCCGTTTGATCCAGTCGATGTCGGCGAATCCGCCGTTCCAGCTGTCCGCCGCGTTTCACTCAGAGTTTCTGCGGCCGTTTACTTAATGTACATGTCAGCGGGGCTGTTCCGGACACAATGTCAGGCTGCGTAGTTTGCAAGACTGTCTGAAGCAGAGTCTTGCAGTGTCGCTTGAAGGTCTTACCTTGCGCTTGTATGAGAGGGCTGTTCCAGACACTGTCGCAGTTCCTATTTACGATCTTTTTTCATGCAGTCTGCTAGCTGATAGATACAGCTGCTAAACCTACTTTAGTTTTTGTTACTAAACCTGGCTTCCTTACTCAGACCTCGCCTTTCATGAATAAAGAACAAGACGACGAGAAGCAGGAAAAAATACTTCTATACTTCTTCTTGCTACCAAACCTCCATCCGTTCTTGTCCTGTCAAATCTTCATGACTGGGTATGTTTTGCAGTCGAGCCACCGAAACGTAGCTAAAACTTTATATCAGTCTTGATTCTTTTTCCGCTCTGGTTTCTCCGGACACGATCTTTTTTATGCAGTCCAGTTCTGGCGTGAATCCAGCTGTTCGTCGTGTCTCGTTGTCTGACGCTCAGCCTCTCGTCGTGGTCGTTCTTCCTTCTGTTCGAGGGCGTCATGCCGTCGACGCGAAAGTTCATTTTGCCTCGTTTTAGCCACGTGACGCGGGGGTCCATCTTGCCCCGCTTCAGCCACGCGAAGCCGGTCTTTTCCCAGCGTCGCTTGGCCGCCGCCGTGGCATCGTCGTCGTCTCCGCGGCGTTTTATCCATTCCATCCCGGCTTCCGACCCCCAGCCACGACGATCGACCGGCAGTGCTCGCATTGTAGACGAGCCGCGGAAAAACTTCATTGGACTTCGACGTCGGATCCACGCCATGTCCGACTGGCCCCAGTCACGCCGTGCCGGCAGATGCTGCCAACGTCCCCCGGTCGATTTATCGATGTCGGCAATGTTCGGCTTATTATTCGGCAATGTTCGGCTCTGCGAGACGCTCGTCCCTGTCTCTTTCGAACGTCGGCAGACGACGAACGTGTTGCATACCGGTGCGATCCACACCCGGTGGCGGCGATCTTTTTCGACGAATTTCGAACTCTGTCCCAACTGGCTGCAGAACGTTCACTCTGTCAGCGCTGTCAGCTACCGGACTATGAAGTAAATCGACCCTACTTCCGGTTGCCGCCGTCGCCACCGCAGTGTCTGCCGGCAGCGACAGCAAATTGGCGACCAGCAGCACGACAACTTCCGCTTTCATGCTGACCCGCGAGGCACATGCGCAGTCAGTTGTCGACGCCCGTTGCTTTTTCTGTCTTTCCGTCTTAGCAGCGAGCGACGACCGTCTTCGTGATGACGGAGTCAGCAGACAGCCTGCAGCTCCGACTGCCGCGCGCTAGAAGCAACTGCAAAGACGCTAATATCACTGCCGTGGTGGAGTGAGGCAACGGCGGGGAAGCGGTGTAAAGCCCAAGTTCCATTACGCCGACTTCGGGACAAAGTCCGGGACAAGTTCCCGACAAAGTCGCGGACTTGTCGCGGACACAAATCATGAAAGTCCGCGACACAAATCGCGTCGCCGACTTTCATGATTTGTGTCCGCGACAAGTCCGCGACTTTGTCGGGAACTTGTTTCGGCCTTTGTCGCGGACTTGTCACGGACTTTGTCGCAAACATCTCGACATGTCGAGATGATTTGTGTCCGCGACTTTCGTGATTTGCGTCGGGCGACTTTTACCGAAACTTCATGGTTTTATGATTTGTCACCGTTTGTGTCCGCGACTTTTATGATTTGTGTCCACGACTTTCCCCGTGGGGAAGTTTCGGTGAAAGTCGGCGTAATGGAATTTGGGCTTAAAGAACCCTCGCCTCACCACTCTCGCCGCCATGGGGAGCATCTTCCGCTGCATCGGTAACTTGCGTCTTTATAACAGAGTTACTAGAACATCAAATTAGCTTCTGTCGCCAACGCTTTCGTCTTGTGAATAATTAACAAGGGATCAACGACAATCCCCGTGGGTATATACGTCTCAATTACAGCCAGCCGCTATCCAAGTCATGACGAACTGCAAGGTTAATATCATTATTACGACGAGTAAGCCTATTGCTAGCTTTAAAAATTAAGTAGCATGTTTGTGGTAGGCTAATCTATAGTGAATCTACACCGTGGCGGCTCGGCCCAGCCAAAGGGGTTTGTATTCATTCACAATTTAGCCACATTTTAACGACTTTGCTTTCACGCAACTATAGATTATTAACACTAGAATAATTATAGGCCTACGTCAACTTAAAATAATTAGGCCTCAGCAAATATTATATCGCACAGATCGCACAGTTTGCAGCAAGTTGTGAACACAACGTTCCCGTCGTTCAGTAGGCTTATTGAGAAATCTTTATTTTGCTGAAATAGGTAATGCAATAACGTCAACGTCGGAATTTCCAAAAGCATACTAATCCGAATATTTGCATTGGTTCAGCGCTTTTTGTAAAAAGCCATTCGATGTAATGATTTGCCTGTATAGCGAAACCGCTTCAGTTCGAAATCGAGTAGGCCTAAGGTCAGTCCAGAATTATCGCCTATAAAACGACGATAAGCTTAATTATAATGCACTACGAGTCTACGAGACTCATCGCGTTTTACCTCGGATGCGTAGCTGGCGTATCGTTCACGCGGTCTAACTATTAATGGCAATATCGCCGATAAATTACTTTAAGCGGCGCACCTATCATGCATACGAACGAGTTAGTTATGCCAAAGACCTTGACGTCTAGCTCAATCTACAGCAACTTGCAAACAAGATCGATTCTTATTATTCAGTTATCATGCAAGCCGGTAAGCCGAGATTGGATTAGCGACCTCTGGAAGTTTGGCTTAGCGTAGGTCTACTCACGAGTTGCTTGCAAATTTATTATTAGTATTATTTATTAGTGGTTCCGCGCACTACACTGAAGCGGCCGATCGCCTACTGCAACACTGATGGTGCTCTGTCTCTCAGTCTGGCTGTCTCTCCTTTATCTGTGACGTTTATGCGATTATCCTAGAAAGAAAACAACCGAAGCCCGTTCTTATCACAAATAACAAATGTAAAAAAGCTTGTCAACGACGCTTTGATAATTTTAAAAGGTCATAAATTGTATTCGCGAGACCACGGATACGAGGCCAGTGTATCGCGCGGTGTGCCTGTTTACGTCCCAGCAGTGAAGCCGGTACCAAATTATACTGCTTGGTGACAGGTAGGCCTAAGTAAGTTATCTTTAATTATGTTTAAAGATTTTACGTAAGTGCATAGTTGTCGATTTTTGCTAGATAGTTTTCATGGCGTCGATTCTTTGCTACGTCACGAAATTAAACGCATGTTATTTGTCAGCTTAATTAAACTTTTACTCGTAGTTTACATGCAGTCTTCCACAAATTACACAACATGACGACACTCCAATATCGACAGCTAACGCAAACAAGACATCAATCAGATGTCAGAAATTAATTTATTTATATCGTAGTTAGATCAATGTTGTTTAAATTTCACATATCAAAACACGGTTCAACGTTCTGTGTGCTCTGACAAAAATGTACAAAAAATCGAGTTAATGCTCACGAGACGCGCGAAAGCCTAGGCCTATATCAGTTCCTGTTCGCACACCGTCAGTCTATCTCCTGCCATTTCGTCGCAGTTCATTGCTGGAGTGTGCGGTGCAGCCGAAGATCGCAAAAATCAATAAAAACCCTTTATTTTGAAAGTTCAGGGTCTTTCGAAGTCATCGATGTTGATACGACTGAAAAGCTCGTCATTAGTGCTTGTTGTGATAGGCAGCATATCCATGCCTATCTGCAACCGTTTTGACGAAAGACTGGAAACAATGGTAACAATAACGACTTTTAACGGGTATCACTCTTTGATGCCCTCGTGCGCAGGTTTCCTTAAACCTAAAAAATCGAGATTTGGACCGTCGAAATCTACGTTCAATGCTGCAAATTTCATACACAGCTTCTCCATGTTTATCTTAATTGATTTCGGCGCAATTCACTTTTGAAACGTGTCTTGCAGCCCGAAATCGCCAAAAAAATTTTTTAAAAACCTATTTGAGCGTTCGAGGTCATCCAAAATCATTAAATTTGATGGCAATCGAGAGACAGTGTACGACTTCCTATTAGTGATTAATAGTAACCTAGATAGTAACCTATCTCGCACCGTTTCTGAGATACAGCGACTTATTGGCTGAAAATGGCTCATTTCCGAAAACTCCAACACAGATGCAAAAAATTTCGCAGATATCTCTTACACAAAAATTTCTTACAAAAAGCGAGTTATAGCCAATTTTGTCCCAAATTTCGTTGCCATGGCAACGAGGGTCGGTCGGGGAAAATGCAATTGGCAGCATTTGATGGCCCATCCCCGAAAACCCCCTATATGCTCAACAATCTCGCAAAATTCTCTTACGCAAGCCGAGTTATAGCCAATTTTGTCCCAAATTTCGTTGTCATGGCAACGGGGGTCAACCGGGGGTAAATATAAATGTCATCGTTAATTAGGGCGTCCCCGAAAACCGCGTCAAAGAACCAAAAATTACGACTCTATCTTGCACACAACCGAAGTTATGACAGTTTAAAGGATTTTTAAATTTTCGACATAGGCGCCGTGGTAATTTTTTCTGGAATTTTTCAAATAAATAAGTAAAAAATAAAATTTTGTATTTTATAACAATAAAAAGGCACTTCCTTGCGCAGAACCGCGTCATTTGACGTATTAAGCGTAAAAATCAGCATAACGGACTCGTCTGTAGACGAGTTCAAGAACCAAAAAAGTAGTAAATTTCGAACAGGAAAGGTGTATATTTTACCTATATGGGGAGCAAAAACCCCTGGGCGGATTGAGCCCAATTTTTTTTTCGGTGGTAGGCGTCCACGACGCAATCATGCCATTCAAATTTGGTGACGATCGGTTCAGGGGTTTTGGGTTCGCTGAGGGTCAAATTTGCTTTTTTTCCATACACTTTGAAGGTCTTCCTTACAACACTCACACTTATTCGAGAACATGTCACTGTCTCGCGCTTAGCATCAATCATTAATCAATCAACCTTCCACAAACAACTGCAAGCGATCGGAGATCTCAAACATTCCCCGAGTATAGTGCGAATGCAAATAACTGCTATATGCTATATAATGGTAACGAATCCTCGAGTTCATAGCGATCCAGAATTCACAGCAGAGTTCGCCGATCGCCTCCAAAATTGGCAAAATCTAATTTCTTCCACCTTAAGAGGTTTGAATCCGCGCCTACGTATACGCTAAACCACGGTCTGGAGTGAGACAAGTCGCAAGTGACAAGTCGGTGTTAAACGAACTTTTAAGTTTTACACTCCAGATACCGTATGGTAGGCATACGTCGTAGGCAGTACAATTGCCAGAGTAGAATAGTCAGTCATAAATAGATCGGACTCTTTAGGTCAATGTGTCGGGGGAAGTCGTGTGACGGCGTGACGGACTATCATCGCCGGTGAGTGGCCGGGCGACTCGGTGATGTACATCGTCAGAGAGGTGCGTCGCCCAGGTAGCACCGGCTGATGCTCGCTAGACGTCCAGCGGCACAGCAGCAGGTCGCACAGAGCCGCTCTAAAGTGACGTCCTGTCGGGATGAAGATGAAAAAGTTGCACGCGTAGTGAGCCAGCGACAGGCCGCTGACGACGTACTCGACCTTGCGGTAGTTGAAGTAGCGCGTCCACGTGACGTCATCGAGCACCTGACAACACGTGACCCCTATCAGCCAATCGCTCCATCAATCGAGTAACTACGAGCATGTACTACTGCCTAGAACGCGAATGCCACCTGGCGAACGACTGGAAAAAAACTTAATGCATGTATAATGTACAGTGAGATATACGGTAATAGCACGACTTAGGTCACAATAATTATCAGCACAAGGTGAACAAAAGTTTACACTGTGGCTCTCTCAACTGTCCGTCCGTCCGTATTGGCGTCACGTCGCGGTACCGAATCAAGCCTAGGTCAGATAAAGACTCCGGGTTTTTACTCCTCGCGCGCTACGTTCCTAACGTAACGAAAAAAAGTATATGAGATCAGTAAAATATTGAGGACCGACCGACTGACCGACCGACCAACGACCGACCTCTGTTTCTGGAAGAGTCTTTCTGGAAGAACTTTAAACGGCCTTATCTTCATAACGCCGTGATAACGGTGATAGGGAGACGCATGGTCACTATAAACCACACATAGGAAGTCGACCCCCGGGAGTCGAATGTCACGTGACCGATAACGTCACGTGACCCCAAAAGGTCAAGGTCGTGACCCCATTATCTTTGAGGCGCCATATCTCCTTAACGGTGCCAGATAGACGCATGGTCACTATGGACCACCCATAGGAAGTCGACCGCCGGGAGTCGAATTTTACACCTTAAAACTTGAAGATAAATAAACGAATATTACCAGGCCCGTCGAGAGGGAGGGGTAGGGGGTAAGCTACCCCGGGCCCCGCGAAGTTTGGGGGGTCTCGCCGTCGCTCAGAAATATAAAGTACACCAGAATGCACCAGTTTAAAAAAATTCAAAAGTTTTTCCCTAGAGGGGTCCCGCGAGAATGTTTCCCCGGGCTTCGGTGTGGCTCTCGACGGACATGAATATTACGGACAGTTTACAAATACAGCCTGGAAAATTTTGCGGCTCGAGCGACTCGGCTCGGATATTCTGCGGCGGCCGCTCGAACGAAATGCGGCTCGGCTCGGCTGGAACATTTTGCGGCTCAGCTTTTGCGGCTTCGTCTGCCAGGTCTAGTCTCTAATACAAGACGAAAGGAACGAAAAAGCTCTTGAAAGAATAGAAAAGAAAATGATACGCGCGAGGAGTACAATAGGTTGGTCACAATCTAATAATATTTCTTGTTACAGCATAATAGCGTTAAATGTCTAGTTTTTACGCACAACAGAGAGTGCTAAGCGCGTCTTAGCTATCGTAGGGGCGTCTGTTTGTCTGTGTGTCTGCCTGTCTGTCACTCTGCGATTGTATCGAAACGGTGCAAGTTAGGATCACGAAATTTTCACTGTCGCTGCCACAAAGTCTTTAGTTTTAGGATCCGTAGACTTCCCAGAAATTCCAAAAGAGTCACTCCGATAAGAGCGCGCTTAATAAGAAAAGGGTATGAAAATTTGGCAATTTTGAGCGAATAAGTCGCCGTATTCCAGTAACGGTGCGAAATAAGGCCAAAGTTACTATTAATTACTAATCAAAAGCTCTTAAAAGAATACAAAACGCACTTTCGATTAACATCAAAATCAACAACTTTGAACCACCTTGGACCTTCAGAATAGGGTTTTGTAGATAATTTGTTGCCATTTCGAGCTGTAACGCACATTTCAGTAGTAAATTGCGCCAAAATCACTGGAGACGGACTATGACAATCTACGTATAAATTATTCAGCATAAAACGTGGATTTTAACCGTCTAAGTTTGGACTCTAACGTTCAAGGAGTTTTCCATAAGGGGGCGTCAAATGTGCATACCCCTTGAAAATGCCTTGAGATTATATTATTGCACGCTGTACACTATGAGTCTTATTCGCGAGGTGACAGTACCGATGCTGTCGCGCGTCTCGTGAACATTAGCTCAAATTTCTTGTTGCACTCGCCAGGTGACAACATCGTTTTTCCCAACTGGCAATGTAAAGAATTTTTCAAACCTACTTGCATTAAGATGGTAAATCGGATTACTCTCAAAATCTAGCAGCTTCTGAGATTGTTTACGTCTAACATATTCCTTTTTAAATTTTAACCAAATCCATCTGTAACTTTTTGTATAATCGTGCTGACAAACAAACAGATAAATCAACGCTGGGTATCAACTTAATAGTCAATCAAGCCATTATCATAATCGATATTATAATCGATCAGTCATTATTTCGTATGACGGACAGACAGAATTGCGATAACTTGTATGGCCTAGGGTGCGTGTTAATGTAACACTGTTGTCGCGCGTAAAAACAAAACAATTATTTTTATCGGGCCACGCAGCTGAAAAGCTCGCCGTGTATGCGATTTTTTTGGCATCGTATCAAAAAATCATCCAAGAAAATTACGTTGGTACGCGACCGAAAAAAAATCATCACGGTTTGTGCGATAGCAACAAGCTGTTGTATAAGCGATGTGCCAAGACAATGGAAAAACCAAAAATTCGACCCCCCATTGCTTCCACATTTTTCAACCGATCTTTCTGAAACTCAAAAACAAGCAAGACACCGGGGATACGACCCCGCGCGCAAAATTTGGTTGATGTGGGACGACGGAAAAGGGGTCTGCGAAAATGGCAAATTTTGGCTTATTTTTGTTTTTTTCTTTTTTTGTACTCTGCGTCGCGTCCAGATCACACCGTTGGACCGATCACGACCAATGAGGGCTCAAAACGCGTGTTTGTGCGCAAGGAAGTGCCTTTTGGGGATCTCGGTGATAAAAAAATAAAGTCTAATGGTCAAAACTCCTTAAAACATGATTTTTTGGGCCTGAATAAGCATTTTAAGCCAAATTTGTTAAATTTTCAAATCGCGATATCTCGAAAAGTATAAACTCGATCAACGCAAAATTTGAAGGGCACGAAATTTGGCATGTGGACTCATTTTATGGAACTAAGTACGAATTGACTATAATATTGAACAAAAATAAAATCCACGACGGCGGCGGCTGCCATCATGGATTTTTGCACAAACACTAATATCTCAGCTGATGTTTGAGTTAGATTAATGTAATTTTGCAGGAGTGTAGCCAGCCGTTAGATGAAATGGGCCGTGTAACCAAAATTGGCAATAGTAATAAATTTAAGATGGCGTCGACCGCCATCTTAGATTTGTGCACAGAAAGTAATAACTCAGCGACCGATTGAGGTAGATTAATGCAATTTTGCCAATCACCACTGAAAATAGACCAAAATTGGCGATGATAATAAATTCAAAATGGCGGCGGCCGCCATTTTGAATTCGGTTTTTCGCCTATATTTCGCTTGCTATTAGATGTATTTGCACGAAATTTGGCAGGTGGACTAAATTTCACATGAAATATACAGCTGTATCATAATATTAAACAAAAATAACATTCAATATGGCGACAACCGCCATTTTGTATTTTTGCACGAAACGTAGGCCCTAATAACTTAGTTGCTGATTGAGATATAATTATGCAATTTTGCAGAAGTGTAGCGGGAACTATTGGATGTGACCATAATCGACAACAGCAATAAGTTTAAGATTGTGGTGGACGCCATTTTAAATTTCATTTATTGATCATAACATGGTTGCTATTATATGTGTTTGCGCAAAATAAATCCAAGGTGCCAGCTTTGTAGTAGTTGTTGTAGTTGTAGTAAAAACTAACAGGCTATAGTAACTTTCCAAATTTTAATAAAACCGCAAATATTATTTATAAAAACTGCAAACAATTTATTTAATGTTTTATAAGCGATGATGTAAAACGGCAAAAATCCAAAGTATAAGCAAGAACATTATGTATTAGCTTAGACATTTTTATCTGGCTACTGAGGACAGATTAAATGTCTTAGCTAATTTATTACTTTGTGCTTATACTTTGGATTTTTGCGGTTTTGCATCATCACTTATAAAACATAAAATAAATTGTTTGCAGTTTTTTAAAATATATAATTCTATTAAAAACGCGATAGCTCATACAACTCAAGTAGGCCTAATTTATTTTACAACTACACAGAGCCGATACTGTAATGTTTATTGTTGGTATTATTATGATCATTATTTGTTTATTAATTTTATTTTACTTTTTAACTGTATGCATGCGTATGTTTTATTCTATCATTTCGATGAATAAAGATGTATATATAAAAAGCTAGTTTACTTGTTCGTCTGTCATGCGCGATTCACCGGCTTGAAAGAATGGATTGACGATGTAGACAAACGTCATCGGCAGCGTGGTAGCTACGTAGAAGAACGAGACAGACAGCAACATCAGGGTGGTCGAAGTCTTATACGTCTTCTGTAGACCCGTGCCGTTACCATCAACACCACCTGTCGACAGAGTCATGCATCTTTGAGTGCCTTATCTACCGACTAGAACATTCAAGTGTGGCTACTATGTTTTACAGCTTGTAACTTTGCAAATATCGATCAGGTTAGATTCGTAGCTAACACCTTTTTCTCTGGCCGTCGTCAGAAGTCAATACGACAATACAGCTGCCTACGTTCTATATTACATCGTAATAAATAAACATTTAAAAATCCAGATTTCGGACTGAGTCTAATGTTACAGCGCATGTTCGGGAGAAGTCACTGCAATTTTTTTCCTGCCGTACGACAGAAAAGTTGGGGATATAGTACCACCACTGCAGGTACTTTTCTCCCCCGAAAGTTACACCGATGTGTGTTTGTGAACAACAGTGTAAAATATCGAAGATAACACTAGTCATGATCTAACGTTACACAAAAATGACTTTACTAGTTATGATACACAAATTGTCTAAAATGCACGCTGAAAAGAATATGATTGTCAAGAATATTGTCACTGTATATTATTACTTTATTTTTGTATGACAAATAAAGAGTTCTTCGTCTTCTTCTGTAGCACACCTCACGTATACAGCCAAGATAGTGCCCGCTGGCGACGTGAGAGCGAAGTGCGAAGACGTCGAATCATTGCTTATAAGTGTCAGCAATTGTGCATTATAAATGTACAAAACATCAGTTTATCACTTGTTAACGGCGACATAGAAAAATTTTCGTTATATTTCACCCATTTGCCGAGAAGCCCCCAATGGACGGATTTGCACTAAATTTTGCAAGGGGGGTCGTCTCGCGGACGTAATCACCTGTTTCAAATTTTGTGTCGATCGGTTGAGGGGTTTCGGATCTGCGTGGGGTCGAATTTTGCCATTCTCCCTTTACTTAGCCGGTCGCCATTAACACAGGG
>Ga0209367_1010573_pt1 | contig 12355 bp, 6 predicted proteins | sample WorMetLIZISLAND2_FD_187412 | JGI IMG/M metagenome (GOLD analysis project Ga0209367, IMG submission 187412) | Marine gutless worms symbiont microbial communities from Max Planck institute for Marine Microbiology, Germany - Olavius geniculatus... ... | reverse complement strand
AAGTATAAATAATCTGCAAGCGAAGCGAGCAGAAAAAATTTTGAACTGCTGTATGCAGTGTGCATGCAACAGTTCTGTTTTTTTCTGCATCTTTGTTAACTTTTGCACCATGGTACTTTTGAATTCCCTGACTTCCCCTGACGGTAGGAACCATGTGACTTAGACCAAACTTCAGTCTAAGTACCTATTTAAGTACCTACTCACACCAAAGTTTAGCCAAAAAAAACCTGGCTAAAGTCGGTTCGATTTGCATGGAAGAGACAGCTTTAGCCCTCAGGACTAAACTTTCGTAAAGCCTGAATCCACTTCAACTTTTGACTTTAGCTGAGCGAAAACATGGTGGCTATTTACAGTCCCATACGTACGGACAGTTTAGTAAATTAAAGCAGTCAGGTACCAAAAACAAACACTGTGTGCAGTGTAATAGTACATAATGACATAAAACGTTACGTAATTACGTCATTTGCATGCACGGTGCAAATAAATAAGCAAGTTTATTAGCGTAACTGGTTGATTTATATCCTGTTAGGTTTACTGGTTTTATCCGTCACTTTTAATCATTTTTATCTAAACTTTGGTCAAAGTTTACTTAAACTCTGGTCTAACTACAGACTTCAGCGCTCATCTTTAGCTTAGTGAAAGTCTAAGTCAAAAAGGCTAAGTCAAAAAGTGAGGTCGCCCATTCATACAGTAACCGTACCTACCAAAAAGAACTTAAATCCGTTGAACAAATGACAGACCTGAGACCATGCTACGAAGAAATGTGTAGAAACAGGCAGAATCAGTTGCAATGCAAAAAGCGATTGCCTAAAAATGCAAAGCTCTAGCATTTACCGGCAGCAAGCAGAAAGTTGACGTGAGGCGCGGGATGAAGCGGGGGCGGATGACTGAGCGGTGATGACGAATGCTGCAGTGTGAATGACGCAGGAGAACCAGTTGGATGATACCTTGGGGACTCCGACCGACCGACCGACTTCATCGTCTGTCGACAATTCACAACACAATGTCTTTGAACAGACTCATAGGTTGAAACAGTAACTTAATAAGTTATGTAAACTCATCAATAATATGACCTTTCTATTCTACTGAGTTTCAACATAAGCTGCTGCCTTCTTCGGAATGACTGTCCACCAGGTGTCGCTGCGGCGGACAAAAAGCAATCACAGATGTGTGGAAGTTGATAAGACCCCTCGTCTCGGTTCATCAACTTGTCTTGTTCTTTCCTGACGTGTATCGCTTCCCTGATCCACCAGTCCATCTTGTCGCTTTCTTTGTCCATCAACCTGGCATAGTCTCAGTCTATGACATTTTGCTCTGTTGCGATAAACCAAGACAAGTAGTCTTATCAACTCCCACACATCTATGATTCCTTACTGTCTGCCTTAAGTAAGTAAGTAAGTAGGTAGTCTGCATCTGTAGTGCACCATATGTCAAACAGAAGTATGAATCGTAGGCTTAGTGACACCTGACAGAGTCATTACAAGGAAGGCAGCATCGGTTGCCAAAACATCAACAATAACAAAATTTTATATTACCTGCATCTATAAATTCACATAACTTATTAAATTCGCAACACAGTGTTTACAGCAATGGTGACCTCACCATGGATGAGAAAGAACAAAGTGTCTGTACCATGTGTCAACATAGCAAATGTTGCCACTATAATATTTCTAACAAGTTCAGTAGCAGAAATGTAATTCTATGCCAGATTTTACCCAGAAATACCACAGTATCACATAAATTATGCTGCCCGCAAGTCTGACAAGTCACAAAAATCACATAGTGATCAATTCTTCAGCAAAAAAATTAAAATGACGTAAATTATGACTTAAGATAGACATAAAACATACCTGATAATCACGTGGCTGATACGACTGATCATAAGCAAACTGCGCGTTCAATGGACCTGTAGTGAACAGATTTTGTAAGATTGGCAAGTCACTCCACACAGTGGTTTAAAAAATATATGACACAATGTAAATTAAATGGTAATTAATGTACACCATAAAGTGACAGATAATATAACCTACATAACCTACCATAGAAATCACATGATAATGGATGTAACATAATAAAAATATTAAAGTAACATCACACACATGAGAATATAAATCAACAAAGCAACTGTACACAAACCATAATGATCAATGATTTACAAAAGAATTGACATACAAACACAGACCTCTTGTTATATGACCCATGTCATCATATTTGTACAGTGACATATTCTGTAACACATCAGACGGCTACAAATACACAAGTGTCTACGCTTAATTCATGAACTGAGCCAACTCTAAACATAACATAACCATGATATGAGTAATTACACTTCAACAGATACAGCTGAGTTTTCAACAGTTGAATGATAACTATTCACTAAACTGCCCAAAACACACATGCACACAAACACAGTGAACAATAATTTAATAATTGTCTTAAAGACCTTTAATGGTTGGGACCTGTGTTACACAATGTGGAGTGCTAATGCCTGTCACCCAGCCAACTGCCACCTCAGTTTACAATTAATACAACAACCACAAATGTCCCATGCTTTGGATACTTACACACCAAGTAAAGGGTAAACTGATAATAGAATATTATCACTTTAATCAAACAGAACTTACCACCTGTTCAAAGTCTGTGGAATATTCAAATGTTCCACTGTATCCACTTGGTTTTCTTGCAACATCTGAAACACAATTTTACAGAAAAATCCACATTGACACTAGAATTATACACACTGTGTTTCATAAAAAGACCCCTTTTTCTTTTTTTCACAATTCACTCAAATGATGACCAATTTACACATAATTATTACCAGTTGTAGCTGAAAAAAATACTAATTAAAAATATTTCAACAAAATATGCCTGTTGATTAAACATTCTTTGCTAGTTTGGTTCGCTAATAAAAAAAGATTCTTCACATCAGCACTAAGAAACATGACCGCTGAAGTCAGATGTCTCGCGAGCCAGAAACTCAACCATCTCGCAAGCTTTGTGTGCTAGTGCACTGTCTTGCTTCAACATGTGAAAATCAAACTATCTCTGGACAAGCACGTAAATGCGATCACTTTGCACATTTTTTTTGTGGCTGCAACTGTAAAACTTCAAGAATTTGTCATCAGTGAACCAGATTAAGTTCACCATCGAAGCAGGGTAGCAACTAACAGCACTAGTTGAGACAAGCAAGCTTATTCTCATGACACTCTATGATGTCAGCATTACATCATGACTAGCAAAAAACATTTCATCAACAGAAATATTGTGTTAAAATATTTTGAATTAGTATTTCTCCAGCCACAAATGGTACATATTTTGTGTAAATTGATCATCATTTGAGTGACTTATGGAAGAAAGAAAAAAGTGTCCTTTTTATGAAACACCATGTATACACGTAGCTAGTAAAAAAATTAATTAATTAGCCAATACATAATATACGTACTAAAAATTCTCAGGCTGCATGTTTTATCAAAATCAAGTGAGATGAGCAGAAAAGCTAAGCAGCTAAAATCAGTTACTGATAATGGTAAACTGTATTTTCACTAGTTACCAGCAAAGCTATCTATTTATTTTGTCAAGCCAATATACAAAGAAAGAGATGTCATGAATAACAACCAGGGCACAAAGTGCTCAAATGCACTCCTCTCTTACGAAATCAGATATTGCCAAACAGCAGTAACTAAATGCTGACAAATAACTAAGCTTGCTTTTCACACATCTGTCATTATAAACTGCCAAACTATGCAGCTTCTAAGAACATTCTTCCAGAACATGCGAAAGCTATTTGGATCTTCTTTAGACATCCCATAAATTCTGCCGTGAACTTTTATCATCACTTTCTATCCAATACATTTTCTGTACCAAGTTTATACAGTAAAACACTGGAAGATTAGATAGATACAGACTGATAACACGACAAACGTTACAATAATGACACAAAATTAATGAGTTAAAATTTTCTCACTGGAAGCAGCATGTGTGAATCCCGAAGATGACTGGATAGCAGAACCCAACTGTGAGACGGGAGGTGCAAACATCTACAATAACATCAGCAGGCCTGCTCTCTACAGATACTGCAACTTCACTATAAGCATGCTTATCTTATGCAGAACACAGTGGCATGATATAAATAAAGTATGAACTTATCAGCCTTATTACTATAATTCTATGAGTTTCTCAATAGCAATTTACTGGCCTACGTATTCATCGGATGTTTTTATGTGCAACAGCATCTTAGCTATCGTTGAGGTGTCTGTCTGTCTTCTGTGTGTGCGTGTTGTCTGTCACACTGCTGTATTGTGTTAAACGGTGAAAACTAAGATCACGACATCTTCACTGGCGACTGCCACAAAAACTCCAGTTTCAGGATCCGTAAAGCTTTTCCAAAAATTCAAAAGGGGTCACCGATGATAGAAGGTGCTAAATGAGAGAGGGGGCATAAAAAATTGATGATTTTGAGCCAATAAGTCACTGTATCCCAGAAACAATGTGAGATATGGCCAAGTTTACTATTACTCAATAATCGAAAGACCCATCCACCTTTTCAATTGACACCAAAATCAATGACCTTAAACCCCATAATAATAGAAAATTTTAGTAATTTTCTTGGTGATTTTGAACTGTGGAGCTCATTTCAAGAGTGAACTGCACCAAAATGGCTGGAGAAGGACAAAGACAAACTGCATATGTAGTTTTCAGCATTAAACATACATTTTAGCAGTTTAAGTTTCAACCCCCTACGTTCAAAGAGTCCTATATATGGGGCCTCAAATTTGGGTACTCTTCAAAATGAGCGATTTCTGCTACTATCACTAATTTAACATAAAAACTGTCACAGACAGAAATTTGCTGCTTATCATAACAAGCACCACCAAGGAGCTGTCTGGGGGTATCTACATTGATAACCTTGAAACCTAGAAAGTGGGTTTTTAATGACTTCTTCACGATTTCAGGCTACAATGCATATTTTGACAGCAGACTGTGCCAAAATTACTGATATAGACCAGGACAACCTGCATATGAAATATGCAGCACAAGAAATAGATTTTTAACTACCAAAGTTTTGACCTCTTAAGTTCAAGGAGTCCTCCGTATGGAAGTGTCAAAATATGGGCAACCTTTCAAAATGCACAGTTATTTTATTGCACGTTGTGTACTGATTACCCAGTGTCCCACCAATGCTGTCATGCATCACATGAGCTTTGCTCAGATTACTTGTTACTAACCACTGAAATACCAAATTCCAATCTGCTACAGAACTGGACAGACCCAATATCTCAAAATGTATGTCAGATTATACATCAAAAACATGCAATTTACAATTTCACATGCATATACTGAGAACTTGTAACACAGTCACCACAGTTGACTACTTGATAAAACTTGTGAAAAGATTTATGAACATAGAAATAAACTTATGACATATGAGCAAAAATCATATTATGCAAAAAAAATAATCAGTTCATACTGCGCTGAAATCGAGCAAATCATTTAGTTCCTTGCTGGTTCCCGCATCCATCTTGAACCAGAAATCTGCAAATAAAATGAACTGTCAAAAAATGACTGTCAAGCCTTGCCCAAGGCTAAGTACTGTCTGTTGTAGCTGCACACGAAGCAGAAACAACCTGGCAATTTTCTTCACAGATATGCTGCGATTTTCGTGGTGGCAGCAGCGACTAAGTTGGCAGCTTAAGGGTCTAGGGCCTGTTACACTTTGTGTATGTTGTTAAATAACATGAGGGTAGAAATTTACATTGGCTCCGCCACCCCAGTTTGCTTCAGAAGTGACTGAAATAGGTAGAATTAGTGTTGTTAAGCATGTTTCAGACTAACTTAATTACGGGAAACTGCAAATAATTGACTATTGAGACCCGAGAACAAAGTTCAGTTTTTGGGTTTTCTGTTGTCCACCACCTGTCAATCAAAGTTGATTAGCCGTCAACAATTATGCTCCTAGTTGAATGGCCGCTCGCATTTACTACTCGGTAACGTCGTCTGCAGTCCTGGTCATTACGTAAGCATTACGTAAGCTGGCTGATCGCACTGTTGATTGCTCCACGGCATGCGGCGTGCAGCGTGCATGCTGTGCCTTTCATCTCGCCATGCTCAAGTGCTCGCAGGTCGCACGCTGGCGGCCGCAGAGCCGTATTGCATAATCCATTGACTCGTTCCTGTGCGTTCAGAATGGTGGGTAAACTGCGAGGAATCCATTTGTAGCCGACCAATCGCGTGCCGCCTCGCACGCTCCCTCGCACTCTACCCTCCTCGCACCTGGCATTTTACCCAACTCCCCCCCCGGGTTTGCATTCCCTAGTACTGTACAAGTGCAATATAAAATCCAGGATGCATTCAGATTATTTGAGCGTTTTCACGTTTATCAGATTTCTTTTTTCAGTTCCTATATTTATTAAGTCTTTTTCTGTTCCTTCTGGTAATCTACATCAAGCGCTTGTTTTTGCACGTTACGTCAAATTTTGCGGATCGTGCAGCAGAAGTCGATATTGTAGCAATCATTACTGTCATACAGATACGGGTTCCTCCTGTACTGACGTATATAGACAGACTAGTCATTCAGTAATTTATCAACAGTGAAAAAACTACCTGCTACCAACAAAACTAGAATAATTTATACATTATAAGCATTGTAAGCTTTGTATACATTAAGAAATACATAGATAAAACACGAACATCGCTTCTGAAACGAACTGGCAACGGTTCCGTCAAGACGAAACTCTAGAAAAAAGTTTCGTTAACGTGAATAAATAAGTAAGGGATTTACGCAGCAGACTTGGCCAATGTTTATACAAAGTCTGTAATGAGATATTCTTGGTTGTAGCTTTAGCCTAGTGCGTAAGCTGTCGACATCGTGTTTTGTAGATTCAGATTCGAATTTTGACTTGACTAATTTCCTATTTTTTTCTTAGTGCAGTTATTGCTGTAAATAATTATTTTGTTACTTTTCCCTTATTCAGTATGCTTACATCGTTTGAAACATGTTTTCAGCGTCGATATTAGTGATTGCGTATGAAGTGTATGTAAATCATACAAAGAAATTCGCAATGGGGAGCTAGTGTTTTAGGTAAAAGAATAGAATATATTAGTAATATATGACTATGACTAGGGATAAGGTTGGAGTTGGGGTTAGTGTTTAGGGTTAATAGTATTGTTAGAGTAGGATTACGGTTACGGCTAGCTTATTTGAGAGATTTTTGTGACGATAGATAAACACCCGAACTAGGTGTGTATCACTGATGATGATCACTGGTAAAATATAGCTTGCCACCTGACGTTGTTAATTTTTCCACCTTGATAGCATTCAAACGCTCAATAAATACTGTGGATCTCTCTGCTTACTGTATTGGCTCTGTTTAGCCTGTTATTCATTTGTCTTGGTCGTTGTTTTTACTACCTTGTTTTGGTATTTGTTTGTTCTAACTTTAGAACTTATGGATTTATCTGACTGTACTTGTATTAAGAGCAGTGTTCAGTATTTTTAGTTTCACTGTCCGGTCCTACTGCATTGTCATTTGCATGTTTTTTTTAATTGCTTTATTGGACAAATAAAGATTGATTGACGAAGACGCAGTCTGTTTGGTACTTTTCCTACTGGCGAGACCGTGATGTGCCGTCTGGTGCTGATGTTGCTATAGTTGGCTGCTGTCCGCCAGGGCGTCTGTGCGAGCACTGCCGCACAGCCGCCCTGGCGTTGACGGAACTCTGTAAAAATAAAATTGGAGTTCCGTTTTGACGGAACCGTAGCCACTGCGCTTCTGAAAACATAGAGATGTAATCTTAATACCATAAAATATTTAACGTTAGTGTTTGTTTACAATTAAAGCTATTACATATTCTATGTCTGTTTGTTTTGGTATTGTGAGTGACGTATAATGGGGAAATATTAGCGAACGACGGTGCTATATCGTGTATTGGTGCTTTCAAGATGGGTGCCCGACATTCTACAAAAAGAGAGTTGTTATCTGACACCGGCTGTGCAGCTGGCGACGCTACGCCAGCCACTACTGGCAAGTCGTCTCATCGATCGTCGTCGTCGTCTGCTAAATTACGAGCTAGGTGGTCGAAAGTAGCTCGCAGTCACAGCGAGAGATCGCCGGCCAGACACTCCGCCAATCGGCTAAATGATGGCGAGACGTCTGGCATGAAAAATCTGCAAGAGTGTTCAGTGGATAGGGTTTGTAGTTCCGTATCTGCCGCTTGTCAGACGCAGGTTCAGTCCGTCTCAGTCATGACGCAGACGGAGTTCGATGACCTCCTGCCGTGGAATATGATAGACGACGACCATTGTTCCTGTACTTCCAATTCCCCAACTAATCATTTTTGTGTAGTAATTGAAGGCAGTGTCGACTCTAGTCAGAAATCAACCTGCATAACGTCTGTCAACAGTAAACGGCATAGTGTCAATAAAGACATTGTTGGACGTGCGATGTCAAATGAAGCAAAGTCATGTTCATCGGAGAAGGAAACTTCGTCAGTTATCTGTAATGGGAACCACATGATTAAACATGATTGCTCTACTGATGTGACAGTTAATCCATGCACTTCTGTAGCAAAATGTTTGTCATCTGAAACTGATGAAGGCTTTGTTAGAAAGTTAGAGTTAGAAAATTTTAAGCCCAATAGGAAGACAGAAGAGTTGTCTAGTTGTATACAAAGGCAGACAGAGAAAAATACAAATGTAAATGCTGGTGGTGTCAGCGTGGTAGACAAAAGAAAGCAGTCAAGTTTGAGTGAAGGCAGGCTGATGAGGGGCTGTGAACGGTTTGACAGTGGGCAGTCGGATCACATGATTTGTCGAGAAGATGCTGTTGATTTTGGATCATCGTTCGGTAGCTTGAGCCCTGGCGACATGATGCTGGACACCAAGGTGTTTGATACGCCATGGTCAAGTAATGTCAGAAGTTGCTACGATCATTCTGGTTACCGGATTAAGCACAGTAACACTGGAGTTATCTCACAGTGGAACGACAGTATTGATGGACAACATCGTGAGTATGTGCAGAACGAAAGCATTGATTCACCAAACCATTCAAAATTAGCCATGATCAGTGAGGATATTCAGCATGTCGTTAATGGTTCAGTTGGACTAGATGCAGTGGCAGAATCATCATCTGCAGTTAGCAGCAGGTACAATGTGACATGTATAATCATGTGCGTAACATTATTTGTGTTGCACTAAAATCAACTCATGAGCAATTGAGCATCTTTATTAGGCTACCTGTACACTGTAATGGGACGCTTTAAAATGTTTTTGTTTTGCTTCTTCTACTTTATTGATTATTATTTTAATTACCTCCACCATGGAAGTTATGTTTTTTCCGGTTTTTGTTTGTCTGTCTGTCTGTGTGTTAGCAAGATAACTCAAAAAGTTATGGAAGGATCTTTCTGAAATTTTGTGGGAAAGTCGGGAATGGCCAAAACTACCAGTGATTCAATTTTGGGGGTGATCCGGAAGGAATCCTGGATTCTGGATCACTTTGAAATTTTCGTTACCATTGCTTTCAATGGGGCATAAGGGAAACCGCTGCTAAACCAAATATGGTGCTGCCACCTGGCGAACAACATGGCGTTGAATCAAGGTTTTTTTAGGTCACATAGAACTAGGTCAATGTAGAAAATGCAACTATAGTTTGAAACGCACTCAAAACTTCCGGTTGTTTATTTTCGTCAGACAAGCTGAACAAAAATGTCTTTTACAGCTGTCACACAGAGTTCTTTAGTGTTTTAATACAGTAATCGAAGAATACTTTGCAACATTAACAGTAGGTGAAATCTACATTACAATCTGACAAGCACTTGGCGGAGGTCTGCGGTCTCTGACTGCTATTCTAGTTTCTTTATTTTGGTCTCGTTCGAAACTGGATAGCAGACTAACACCAAAATTGGGAGAAAGATGACACTTGTCCGAATTTCAGCGAGATCTGTAGAGGGGTTTTGGAGGGAGTGGCATTTTACCACATTTATAATCAACAGTTTGATAAATCAGCTGCTGTGGACTATGACAGTCTGACTCATGGTGCCATGTTGGGCCCTGCCTTATTTCTAGTTAGTTATGCACACATTGCACAGGCACTTTTTGTTGCTGTATATTCTAAATGTGATGTGCCTAATTTTACTGATTACTCTGCTAAATTTCAGTCAGTCACTCAGTTGAAACCCTATTTGTATAGTGAATGTTGTTAATGTATACACTTTACATTTGCTGAAGCTTTTTGTACTTTAATTATAGAGTTGCTGAAGCTCTGCCTGATAACTCAACCACTGCAGTGCCTTATGGTCGATCTTTATCACTGACGTCTGATAGTGTGTTGTATACACTTGATGCTGCGACCTACAGACATATGCTGCAGGATGTCATTGCCTGCAAAACTGAACTGCTGAGAATGAAGCGATTGCTGCAGCAGGTTGTATGTGTCTTTTATTATACATGATTGTTTAGAATTACTAAAATTAGCTTGTTTTTTGGGGACAGTTCACTAGTCCAAAAGGGCACTGGTCTGAAGGGGTAGTGGTTCGAAGGGGCAGTAGTCTGAAGGGGCAGTGGGGCACTAGTCCGAAGGGGCAGTAGTCCGAATTTTCTCAGCAGTTTGAATCTCCAGCGGCCTTGGCATGAACAAGCATCATTTAGTCCACTTTCTCTTAATTCACTGAACCACGAGTAGACGACTGTGAATGGAAGTAATTGAAATAACTGTAATTTATGAGAAAGAAGCAAAGTAATGCAACAGTCAAAAATTAATCGAGAATTAAAACAAACTTCTATCAAATGAAAAGTAGTACGATGTAGCGTACGTACAATGAGTACCAAATGAAATGCAACAAAGAAATTGAAACGCAGTGACATGAAATAGAAGTTAACAGGTAACTTGAGCAAATCTCACGTGATGCTTGACTGGTTCTGCCAACTAGGCGATCAGTGTAAGCCTACAGCATACAATAAAATGATAATCGTCTCGAAGGAATATCCAAATTTGAAGCCTCTGTATGGAAGATTTCTTGAACCTTGGAGGTTGAAACTTAGATGGTTGAATTATACATTCCATGCTAAAAATTTTGTACGTAAATTGTTTGATTTATTTTTAGTAATTTTAGGCCATTCATGCTTGAAATGTGTGCCACAGGCTGAAAACACAAAAATTCAATAAAATCCTTAAACGATGTTTAATGTCATCCAAAATCATTGTTTCGATGCCAATCGACAGCACGTGAATGACTTCGTATTAGTGATTGACAGTAACGTTGGCCATATTTGGCACCGTTTCTGAGATACGACGACATATTAGCTAATAGTTGCAAATTTTCTCTGCCCCTCTCATTTAGTGCTTTCAATCGGAGTGACCCATTTCGAATTTTTGGAAAAGCTTTATGGATTTTTTTATTTTTAAGACTGATGCAACTTTTATGATTTTTGTTACGATATTCCACGAGCTCTCCCATTAGAAAAAAGTTGAGAACTAAACGATGCAAAACTCGGCGTGCTTTTGCACAAATTCTGACTTCGATCCCGACATCTGCGAAAGTGCGTAACGATGAAAGTACTAACAAACAGCAATGCAAATGTTCAAGTAGAACACCGAACACCTACCACGTTGTATGCAAAATGTTAAACTTTGGTCCACTTGTAACAAACTTTTAATTTCAAAGTTTACACAGTGATCGTCATTGCGAGTGCTAGTTAATTTAATGTAATTGTCTTATGGCCACATGACGTGCGTTGATTACTTTCATGTTTGTTGCAAAATTTTTATTCGCACTAATTTATTGTAGCCTATTTCAGTGAATTAAAAAAAGTTGACTGGACTCCTGCTGACGTCAGAGACGCATTTATGCCCAGGCCATTGAGGATTCTAACTGTGGACGAAATTCGGACTACTGCCCCTTAAAACATTATTACTACTGCCCCTTTGGACTAGTGACAGAGATGATGTAAACAGGATTAGCAAACTTGTGTGATGTTAATTATCACACCGTTTAGATTTTTAGATGATACATCTGCTCTGAAAAAAATGATACGTCTGTACTTCGATCTGCTTCTTATATGAGACATTTTTTAACCTGCTGTGTTTGATTTTTATCCAGAAATGATGCAGAGTCTGCACTGATGTCTTACAGTGGTTGACCAAATCAGCTTGTTCTTGTTCTTTGTATTTAATTGGTTATAGAATTATATATTTAATTGGATATACACTACGTCTCAAAAAAAAGCATGTGACTACATTTTTGGCAATAACTTGAACAATAAATGTCCGATTATAATAATTTTTGGCACACTTATTAATGAGACTATATGTCATCGAATGGTGGTTTCATTTCCCACCTCATCTATTTAGTGCAACTGTCT
>Ga0209367_1010572_pt1 | contig 12357 bp, 2 predicted proteins | sample WorMetLIZISLAND2_FD_187412 | JGI IMG/M metagenome (GOLD analysis project Ga0209367, IMG submission 187412) | Marine gutless worms symbiont microbial communities from Max Planck institute for Marine Microbiology, Germany - Olavius geniculatus... ... | reverse complement strand
GCGAAATGTTCAGCGAACTTATCTGCTATCGTTTTACTGTCGACGCAGCCGTCAACCTGTACACATTTACTATCTGAACGAAATTTAGTGTTCCAACTTTTCCAAAAATCTTGACCATTTTTACGTAGGAGACATTCATGGAGGTCGTTTGTGTACGAAGAGAGGGTCATTAATCGCGTTATTTAAAATTTACTGCCCAGTGTCGCAGTAAAGTGTTCGAAGATCGGTCGAATTGATGAAGCTACGAATCTGTGGTGTCTTTCTGGAATATATACCGGTTACACTGTCTCCGTCGTCTTTCTTCAAACATTTCGTCCTTAAATGGCTGAAACGTTGCTCTCGCTAGTCATGCGTCCCTGTTTTGCCTCATTAGGGGGAAAGACCTAGCAACAGAGTACTAGGCTTAGGCCTATTCCATGTAGACGAAAGAATTTGTGCATGTCTACTGTACAGAACCACTGCGACCGCTGTGACATGTTTCAAGAGGATTGAATGCGCGCATTCTGACGGCTACAATTACTTTCTCTGGCTCAGCTCGTTTGGGGTTGCCGAGGCCAATGCTTACCTGTGCACTAACACTGAGCTGCGTCAAGGTATGATGTACTAATTTTTTGAATATAATTTTTATACATTTACACAGTGAATGTCAATTATATACCGAAGTTTTGTTCGATATTGACTGATTTTCACAATTTGTCAATAGGCCTAAATGCATTGCAGAAATTGCAAAAACTGTTTTGTTTTACGCCGTAATGTGACAATCGGGCGATTTTAAGCGTAAAAGCTGTGTGCTTTTAGTTTCCGCCCATCTTCTAAAATGCCTTGCCTTAAAATCTTTCGTTGGAGCTCAAAAATATCGGTGCGTTTGTTTGTTTGCTTGCAAAGCTTTTCTGAAAAAATCTGTTTGCATTCTGTGGTGCTGCAGTAGCCTATGTTTACATTTCGTTGGGTAGGCTTACTATTCAATGTGTCACTTTGTTTTTTATTTATTTCTTGATTTGAAGAACGCACAAGCACGACACATTCACAGAATTTTATGATCTTTTATGCATCAGTACACTGAGTGTTATGAAATAAAAATGAAAAGTTAAAAAAAATAATTTTTCCGCCTCTTTTCTTTTTTGCCAGACTGTAACTGCAAACACAGGAATCTTTACGTCATTTACACGACGTTGCTACACTCTCGCTGTGCGATTTTGCTGTAGGGTTCTTGAATCACGGAGGGTGTGGTATGGCTGCCATGAGTCACTCCGACCTACAGTCGTGCATCCAGGAATCTCTGAACGACATGCAGTCGCCGTCGCTGACGGCCAATGACCTGATGACGTACACCAATACGCAGTTCTGCAGGTGCCACGCGACGAATCGCAACTATTGACAATTAAATGAACTAAAGTAACATCACAAACAATAGTAACAGAGTAACAGCACAATAACGCTAACAACACGAGACGACAGACAAGCAGATAGACTAATTTAAGATAAGATGCGAGTATATAGTCTTTAAATAAAGCCTCGGTGACAGTGTTTTTATTGGGCACAGGATATTTGACCTGCAGCAGCGTCAAATTTATCACCAATATTGTACGTTTACTTCTGTGTGCATTATTGTCACATCTTTGAAAAACGCTAAACCTAACCTAAACCTTAACCCTAACCTTAACCCTAAACCCTAACCCTAATCCCAACCTTAAACCGTAAACTCTAAACCCTACACCATAATATTAACGCTAATTCTAGTCACTAATGCGCATTGGACCGAACTGATAGGGGCTCAGCGCTGGACAGGTGTAACAGCCTGCTCATCGAGGAGCTGCCTGGTTTTCATTTTGACTGGTCAAATAGTCTACAAGCTATTTGACCGCCGGCCGGTCAAATAGTCAGTGCGTTTTTATTGATGTGACTTGACTTCTTGGTGTATGTCACTGCAGAGTGTACAAGGATTCGTTTTACTGTCAGTACAACGTGGTGAAGAATCGTTGCAGTACGGAAGCTGCTCGTGTTGTCGTGACGTACATGCAAAAGGTCACAGTCCGGCTGCTTTCACACTTCAACTGCTCTGTTGGTCAGTTTATCCGTTACACCACTCCACACTATTCACATACTTCACTACACACTTCGTTATGCATCAAAAACGTGATTACAAAAATAATTCAAATTTGAGCTTGTTCGAGAAATGTTTACACCAATGTTGGTGATTTTACGCCTTTTCGTTTACAAGCTAGAAGAACGTACGGGACAGACAGACAGACTGAAAAGATTGTAATGCGGCCTATACGCTAGAGCGGCTGCATAATAATAGTAACACGTGTGATTTTAAAACTTTTATTTCTACTGAATGTTTGTACAGATCTTTCGAGCTATCTGCAGGACGGAAACGGTAGCAACCAAATGACGTTATCGGTGACGTCACTGGTGACGTCGTCACTGATGCTGTTTATCCTGATACTGCTGCTGAATCGTCAGTGAATCTGTCGCGATGTATGGAAATGACAGACACACGAGATAACTGAACTAACATTGTGATGTACGACAAAATGCCACTAAACTCGACCGTATCTTATAAATACGTAGTTTATATTCATATGCAGTATAATAGGTGTAGTAAATGTACAGTAAATAGTTTTAATATATTTGGGCTGATGCTCGGCCTCGAAATCCTACCCTGACAACTCTGAAGGTTCTGTTTCGATAACACAATATAAACTGGAACAATTGCAATTGAGCAGAAAAAGAAACAAATTACTAGTATACACTAACACTAACCGTCGCTGAGTTATCAACGCTCAAACAGGTCCGGTTTTTTGGCCCACCCTGTAGTTTCATCATCATCGTGTTAAATTTATTGTACGACTTTGACAAACTGCAAATTCACATCATACAAAACGGCCAGATTACATAAACAGGATAGTAGAAGTAGCCTAGTAGTACGAGGGTCGTTCGATAAATAAGTTACAAAACAGCGTCATTTTGGTAGTTTTTCAAATATAAAAAATCTGAAATATACATATTATAGAAGATTTTATTTTGAACAGGCGTAGAATTTTTTGGATGATGACGTCATTACTGTGACGTCAAGCGTTCACAGAACACAGTTTACTCGTAAATTATTTTTCCCACCAGTAATCTGTCATAACGCTCAAGTGACAAACAGCATAGGAAGGAAACAAATGAATAAAATTAACAAGTTAATGCCATCTCTTTAAATGCTAAAGATTAATGTTGGTTGTTGGTTGTTGGCTGCTGTCCACGCTGCTGAAGAACAACAGTGATTGTACCTCGGTATATGATGCAAATTTCTGCCCACCTAGCATTTTTACAACTGTTCACTTCGTAAAGCACTTGTCGCCATATCACTGGATGCATCTCAGAGTAAATCTGACTTGCGTTAAATTTTTTTTGCCCACAAAAAGAAAAGAATGTTTATAAATGACGTCACAGTGACGTAATCATCATAAAATTCACAGCTGCTACTCAGAATACAATTCCCTACAAAACGTATATTTCGAATTGTTAAGATTTGGAAAACTAACAGAATGACGCTGTTTTGTAATATATTTATCGTTCTGTCATAGATGCGCTAGTGTTGTTTGCAGAATCGCAATGCATTATTGTTAAAACCATACATGCAGCACGCGTTATGAAAATATTTTTAAAGGCTAAGGCCCCTTTTTGAATATTTTTTATGTTGAAAAGTGACGATATTTGTACTTGATGTATCGATTAAATCAATTGCTGCAATAATGAATGCAGCTAGCAACTTATCTACATTCGTCACATTTTTGGTTATCGTACGTAGGCCTACGCACAGTAAGTAAATCTAAACATAAATTTTACTATTACTGTTTAATAATACCTTGATTTTTTATAAATATGTTTTAAATCACTGTCATTTTAACATTAGCACTTATTGTTTATTAAAAAACACGCTGAAAAATAAAAAAAAAAGTTAAAACCCGTTATTAAACCCACAGAAAATAGTTTTAATTACAACGTTTATTGCATTTATTTGATATTTTGTGTGATACGCAGCTTATGCTTTTTTACCGCACTGTGATAAATAAACGCTACTCACTAGGTATGCACAGCAACTCGTAATGTTTTATTGTGATTTCTTGGTTATAGTGCTGACATTTGTTTGGTGAAAAACACATTTGGATATTGAAACGCCAGATGGACTTTAACGAAATTGTCAAATAAGAAAAGCTTTACATAACACATACTGATACTAGCTAACGTACTACAAGAGTAATTTGCAATCATTTGGACATAATATATTTACTTTAATAAGCAATGTCTTGTATGATGCTTTTGACGAATTAAACGCACGGTTATAACCTACAAAAATGCAAAAGATGTCAGAAAAATTACGTAAACTTAAATCTGTCTGTTCATGGACCGAAAGTCCACCGCACCTGGGCAGTGATGCTACTTCAAGCCTAAGACTCTTACCATTACGAAATATAAAGTAAACTGAAAGTTTGCACTGCATAGCTCACGCAGTTACGAACGGACTTTTATACCCCTATTACAACTGCAGTAAAACTTGCAACGCTGCAACAAAATGGGCGGAGTATCACCTGCACGATGTGCACTGATAGGCCTAATAGCGCACATTGTGCTAAATATGTTTATTCGCCACTCAGGCAGAAGACAAATACAAATACAAATACAGAATAAAAAAGTACAATACCACCAAAAAAGCCGACAGTAGGCCTACCGGACAGACGGCTAAAGAGAAGAAAAAAGCTATGGCGAAACAGGCGATAAACTATTTCCGTGGCGACAATGTAGCATGTAGGCCTAGTGAAATCTCAGCCTTTTTTATTATTCTGACTCTTGTGTCGAAATAAAGTGGTCATATCCTACAGTTTTAGACACTATAGCCTAGGCTATAGGAATTCAAAATCTGCGCGGCGACTGTTAGACAGCCACGCCGGCGTGCGTCGCAGCCGTGGGCCGGTCGGACGCTACGCTGTGATTGGCTGCAACTTGCAAGAACATGAATAATATTGTGCGCAGGCACAATATTATGCTAATGAGGTCTGCAATAGTTGTGCAACTATTGCAGCGTTTGTTGCAAGTTTTACTGCAGTTGTAATAGGGGTATAACACATGAAAAGCCCTCCCGTGCACATCTTACTCCATCTGGTCTACCCTGGACAGCTACGATACTATTGTATTACTGCATCCATTGTATGTTGGTTAAATCATCTTCATGCGTGCTAGCATGTGATCGGAAGAAGCATTTTCTCTATACTGTCTCCCATGCATCCCAAATCTAAACGCTAAATTCCCTGCCGTTTCTACCAGACTATACCAGACAAATAATCACTCCGCGTAAATGACATTAGCCCTTGGAGCAGGTGCCCGTTTTTTGCATGCAAATTGTTCTTTTGTCCTACCCACGCCCGATTTCCTATGTGACACAAGCGTTATTTCCTCACTGCGTAACGTGGTCCTTATACAGTAGAGTACTTAAGTACGCGTTACTGCACTTTGTACAAAGATAATCTGCCTCCTGTGATGACTAAAAATGGTTAAATGGTTTATCTCTTCATCTCAGAGCTACGGAGCGTCATCGTTTGTGGAATAACACAGTGCTACCTGCCACCCGACACAAGTAAACGCGCCCCAACTTAACACCAGTCAGATACTCGATTTACCTACCACAAAGAAACGAAACGCTGAGTTGACCTTGATGTTGGTTATATACCGAGACGTTTACTTGTACGCAGATCCAAGTACTAACCACTTGATAGCGACCCAACCGGGAGTTGAACCGACGACCTCATGATCGCAAGTCCAACGTCTTAACCGTATGATGATGATGATGACGATGGCCGTGATAATGTCTCGTTTCATAACTAAAACACCCGTATACGTGTACGCACCAGAACGCCCTGTATCCAGCCGAACTTGGCTGCAGCGACGGACGTCTGCGTGTCTTCGGTTGTAGCGGTCTTCGCATTCAACACGGTCGACTCCCCCGTCTGACGATCCGCCGACTCTTCCTGCGCCGGCGCACAACGACAAAGAACTCGATGTGAATTGGACTGCAGAAAATGCGCTAACACCTACATGTATACGTAAGTACTTACTTACTTACTTATGATATACGGTTATACGGATAAATTTGAAGGAACAGTAAATGCACTGCGGCGGCCCACATACAAACATTTTGAGAGTCACGAGTGGCCACCTTGACCCCCCACCATTTGTAGCGTTCACTTGACTTAATTGCAAAACGTACATTTTCCTGTATGGATGTTGACAAGCTAGGGCCTTCCCGCCGCGGCTGGGTAAGACATTTCTTGGTCAAGATGATTATACAGATAACAGTTTAGAGAAAAGGCGCGCGCACTGCACAAACGTCACGTAAATGTATGCATTCTGCAGAAACTGAAATACGCATAAAACTTTAAGTGATTATATTTACTAACGATTCAGGCCTTTTTCTTTTTATACTATTCACGGGGCGAATACTGCACTGCGATGTTCTGAGTCTGTTACTCAGTGGAAGTGCGTGGACAAGTCTTAATCAAACGATACCTCTCAGTCGTCGAGCGAAAGAGTTAATATTGTTACCGTCACCTATTGTCCTCCACTTTTCGCTGCCCTTGGCCCGCGCGTTTTTCGCTTTCGTATTCGATGGTCAGTCATCGAACGCTGATAATTGCATCAAACATATTATATTTCTAAAAGCTACGAGGTAAGACACTGAACAGTGAACTCTGCTCAGATATCCACTCAGCGGCATTCTGACTTAACGAACGTCGAAGCTCGGCGGGTAAATGTCCGAATTGTATATAAGGGGGAATTGTCCAAATGGGGGGATTTACGTCCGCCACACCCCGCCCTTTGTACTGCGTCGTCCCCCATGACTGTTACACCTTGTCGTCGCTCCCAGTGGAACACAGACCACAGACAGACCACTTGTCTCCATTGATGTTGCAGTTCTGTCCATCTTTTTCCGGCGTCATTCCCTCGAGTCCTCTTGACATTATTTGTAATAGTCATTTACCGCAGAAGTTCAGCGGTTCAATTGAAATGCAGCAAAAAATCTCATTCCGACGGCACGGCGCGAAATTAATTTCGGCACACTTTCAAAACTTATGAAGAAAAAAAACAAATTTAACGATCGAGTCGGCGGTGAATCGGTTCAATTTTGTGACAGCAAATTCACGTAGATCTAAATCAAAATCAGTCAAATGACTAAAGCTAATTCTCGAAGACAGAATCGACACGCTGAACGACAAAACTGCGGTAACACGACTTTAAATCGGTGCCCATATGCTGACATGATCAACCGCAGGGCGTCGGCTGCACTGTTAGGCCTAATTTGCACTCGGCGCCTGAGCCGCTCGACTCCTCGTGATCCACCACCCGCGAGTAAACATGTAAGCCAATTTCGTTAAGTTTTTCACGCCTGGTGACCTTGACCTATGACATTATTAAATATAAATTGGCAGACCGGTTACTCCTGTCTGCCCTGGAAAACGTTCATGTCAACTGTCGTTTTCTGTAGGCATTTTGTTTTAGCCAGGAGGAAACCGAACGCAACAGACAGACGGAGTGACGGACAGACGCGTAATGCGGCCATTGCTGGGGAATATTTAAAATACAAGTATCCAGAGTACCACTTTAATACACTTTTCAATCATGTAGTACTTTAAATACTTTTCGAGCTCCACACTTTATTTTAGATTTACAACATCTTTTGCCATATATTTAGTATTTTGAAAGTGTTCTCATAATAAAACACTTTCATTCTTTTGAATCTACAGAACGGCCGGTATAACCGGCTGCAGACAATAGCCGTGCACCAAGCTTTGCAAATCGTCACCGATGGAGGCGGGCGCCTTGGTCGACAAGCTACAGCGTGTCTGGACTCTGAAGCAATGGCGCCGTCGATAAATTCCGTCATCAGCAGCAAGCGCTGGACGCTTACGCCAGTGCTATTGAGCGAAACGAGCCCGGTGAACAGGTAAGCACGGCGTTGTCCTCCTGGCAAGCGGCTGGCGAACAAGCGCAGAATCACCGTCATAAACGAACGGTGCAAGTCGACACGCAGTAGCCGCCGTTATGATGCACGGCCAGCACGCAGACGCAATCACGACCACACGCACTCGCCCACCCACGACGCCAGAGCAATTAACGTAGTCGCATTACACAATCTCAACCGGTCTATTAGACTTTCTGACCAGAAGGGGATGCGGGCGTTTCAAGATGTCCACTGAGGACGAAACTTTTTTCGTTCTATGCATCACTGGACCCCCACCGTGGTTGGCCACCTTGACGTGGTGATGGGGCTTAGTGCTCAGATGACCTTAAGATTCTTGTAATCCGTAGGGTAGAAGCCAACAAAAAGCCAACCAGAATTTGTCGAAAACAGATTCTACCCTCTACCAGTCCTCGTGCGCTGGTTAATCTTCAGCTTTCACGCCGATTACGACTTCGACCTTTTGAAGAGAAAACTGGCACTCGCGGTTATTACGGCCCTGTGAAGCTTTCACACATTTTTTTCTAGTACATGCATGCTTGTTTGCTTTCGAGTTAAGATGTAGCACTGGACTTTTACGCGTTATCTGTCCCCTAAAGACGCACGACAATGACGAACGAGCAAAGCATGTAACGCGGTCTATAGGACGACCGCATAACAAACGCCTGAGCACTAAAAACAATACACGCAGCATACGGTTGGCAAATCAATACCAGTAGGCTCCTATATACGCATCGTCTTCGATAGGCCGTAACAGAACAGCAAAGGTACAGATCTAAGGGGGAGTTATTACAGGCGGCACGAATGTACGTGATAACAGACCTATGAGCACCAATGTGTCTGAAGCACTATATACAGTCAGAGCCTGGTTTCCTGACTGACTATCACCAGAAAACCTGTGAGACGGATAGATAACCTATGCTTGAGCCAGCCAGCACCGGACGACGCTGAAGCAAAGAACAGCATATGGCTTCCTGACAGCAGTGACGGGCAAAAATCCTAATCTACATTGTGATCCGGTCACAACTCATTTTCGATTATCACCAGAAACAAGACAGTATGTCGGCCGACCCGACATAATATGCGGCATTGCGGCCGTCCCAGCTGCGAAGCGTTTCCGGCATTATAAGCGGAATTCCCAAATTTCCCACGCATAAGTGCATACATAAAGTATACAATGGAAAGCAGAGTACTGCATTTCTGTCGTCCTGCGGTCTATGAGCTTTGGTCTTTTTGAACTAAAAATTGGCATAACACTCACCGCCGTTCTGGGCAACGTTCAACCATTTTGGTTTACGCTTTTTTCCGTTCTAGTAAGAGAAGCCCCTACGGGACAGACGGACAGACTGACGGTCAGGCAAGGCGTATAATGCGCCCTACTGGACGGACACAAGTTATAAGTAGCAAAACGAATATACGGTAGGCATACACATACATGCGGAAGCGTCCATCATCCACTGCCTGCGAATGACCATGGTGAAATGTTTACGTCGGAACGGCTCGTTGCAAATTAAGAACTTTCGGAAATAACAGAGCCATGGACAAATGACTTAAATCGCTTGCACGATAATCTTTTGTTACCGAATTGACATTAATATTTAATTTGACGTTCGCTCATCACCGCCAATTAGTTTCCCTCTGCCTATGTAGAATGAATGTCATTGCTAAAGCTCAATTTCCAGCACCGAGAAACCATAACACAACACAATGCTGGATAAAACGAAATTGTGTCGAAAACTCGACTTTCAGCTTTTAGGGGAAAATATTATCTCACTTGAGTCATCGCGCATGAAATACAAAAGCAGCAGAAACAGCTGCTTGAAAACGATCCGAAAAATCTGTAGGGTCCCGGTCAGATTTCACAGTTGCCTAACTTAATGTCTCACTTCAGATATCTAACTGAGCTCTAGCGGTCTAGCCGCTACCAAACTGTTGTGCAGGGTTCAACTGTTAAATGTTTCATTTCGTATACAACCGTAATCACGTCTGAAAACTTGCAAAAAACGTTTCCGTTGCTTGCGGGAAGTCGCGAAGTCTTGCACCAAACACTGTCACTGTCTGATCATTGTGTTTTGCGTTGAGCATTATAGTGGAAACAGGACTTAAGCCGTAACGTAACTAACGTGGTGTTCGTCTTTGTAACTAAGAGCTTGCCTTCCGGCGCTATAACCCACAACACCATATACTGTATATCCGCAGCTCAATCCGCTTTTATAAGCTCTCGCACATGTGAGATAGCGTAAACTGAAACAAGCTGTAACAGATTCGACATGGTCGACGACGACTAATTTTCGACGCGCTACAGCTATTCCGGATACCATATACCAAGGCAAGTACAATACAAACGAGACAGTTCGAGACGTTACTGCTTGTACACCAATCTCTAAAGTGGTCAGGTCCCATCGTCTTAGATTTTTCGGCCACCTAGCTCGTACAGCCCCAGCAGAAGATCACCACCGCATCATAGCCGCCGCGCTCCGTCCATCCGCTGACTGGAGGAGACCCGCTGGACGTCCAAGAACAACTTGGCTCAGAACAGTTGATAAAGACGTCCAGCCCCAGAACTGTGGAGTTTACACTGCCTGGAAAAAAGCCAAGGATTGGGACATCTGGCGACATCATCAGTACGGCAACGCTCTGACAGGAGTTCGCCAAGAAGAAGAAAAAGACAGCTATGCTGTAAAGCGTCTTTAGCACGATGTGTCGTCCGTTCGTCTGTCACGGATGTATTGTGGCTAAACGGTAAGTAGTAAGGGTCGGTGATAACACCATCGGATAGGACGCTGGCGATTTCCTATATAGGCTGTCAATAGTAACCATGTCTCCATTTGCAGCGGTTTGAACGCAATTTTCAATGGAACGTTTCAAGCTATAAGTAGCCGTATCTCGCAAACGGTGAGAGATAGATAGGACCAAAGTTACTATTAATCACTAAGAGGAAGTGACATAAGCCGTTTCAGACGAGATGAAAATCATCGACCTTGGATGACCTTGAAAGCCATTACTGCAACAGGAACTGTATAGGCTGTAGCGCGTCGTCCTTTGCGACAGCTGGGCTTTCTTGTTGTTTTATCGTTGTAGACCTATACAATAAAACTGCAGTGTAACGAATCAGTTTGTTTTACTGCACACAGTTTTATTGCAGTAGGGCCTACATGCCAACTCCTGCGATAAAATGCAACTTCTCAGCAAGCTTGTACAGCAGCACGTTTTGCTCTGTGATAAGCAGTAAACGGAGTCGACGGTAACCGCCTCCAGTCCAGTTACATCCCGTTTACACGAAAAAGCATACATGAAGCATACATAAAGGACACACTTAGAGCAAACTTAGAGCACATGGCGCGCACTCTTAGAGCTGGCTTGATAACGGTGCATATTGAATTGCGTGCTTCATGTATGCTTCCTCGTGTGAACGGGGTATTAAGCACACAGCTTCAATCATAGCAACGCAACGAACGCAACAAACGGAACACAAAAATAGAAACTGTTTGTATCCTTGTGTTCTGGCCAATGAGTCGCTTACGTCGGCTGCGTCCTTTGCATAAGCTACTTTGACTGCGTACTTTTTTGCGTCGACTGCGTCAAAACGTATTCAAGGGTCTTGCGTTGTGTGCGTTGCGTTGGATGGATTCTGTGATTTACAGCTGCTGCCACATGTGCGACAAAACTGAAAAAAAAACTACAATAAAACAGCACGCGAGTCGCGTGCTTTGCCAGGATAGTTTTATGATCGCAGATGTGCGAATGCCTTAAACGCAGTTCGGCCAGACTAATATCCAGTTCACCGATCGCCTTCAGCAACGCTGTGTATATGACATATACGATACGTCATTACTACCTATACCGTGTCATATGATATATACTAGCGACTAACGTCATGACTCTGATATCGGCGCCGCGATGACAAGCAATAAGCAGTTGCTTGCATGAACACTCTGCAGTATATACTATGAAACCATACGGAATGTAGCCTATCCAACTTGCCAGACTGTTGTCATCAGCCAATCGAATAGCCGAGAACAAACAACAGGAAAACGTAAGCCTACTACAAACATATCACAGGCTGCGCGGTAGCGCCAGCCCTGTTGTAAGGGTGACCAGCCAATTTCAATGGGAAACTCCAAAATTTGACCCCTCGTATTTCCCAAACTCCTTAATTTTTCCACACTAAAATTTGCACAGATGATTACGTCCAGCATATCTCCTGATATGCCACCTCGGCAAAGTGCTAATGATGATCCTAACAGAAAGACTGAAGTCACAGATAGAAAAACACATGGCGGACGAACAAGCAGGATTTCGCAAAGACAGGAGTACAGTACAGCAGATCCTAGCCCTGAGACTAATAGCAGAGA
>Ga0209367_1010571_pt1 | contig 12357 bp, 7 predicted proteins | sample WorMetLIZISLAND2_FD_187412 | JGI IMG/M metagenome (GOLD analysis project Ga0209367, IMG submission 187412) | Marine gutless worms symbiont microbial communities from Max Planck institute for Marine Microbiology, Germany - Olavius geniculatus... ... | reverse complement strand
CCCCTTATAGGCTCGCACTCCGCGCGCTCGCCATGGCCCCCCTTGATTGCGGCCCGCCAGCTGGTGGAAAATTGACTAATTGACCCGCGGTGTCAAAAAGGTTGGACAACACTGACCTAAATACTTCACTTCACTCCAAGAAACCACCTAACCACGATGCCGAACTGACTTGAACGTGAATGTCGTTTAGGAGAAACCACGGCTTCTAATGTATTATCAAATAGCAAGTAAGTTTTTTAGCACCACAGGTAGATTAGATTGTACAGACAGTAATACATCATAATCGTTACTCCTTAACGTTTTACGCCATTATGAAAAAAACCGTAATTGATATCTCAAAAAGGTGGGCATAAAAAGTGCAGAGAGTGACAAAATCACAACGGGCTACTTTTGGTTTTTGCATAGGCCTACCTAGTATTAATTAACTGAAGATTCATTTCAACACAATGTACGAATCGTTTCCACGGAAGGTATGCCTATATATAACTTTTTAGGCAACGCAAAAGTGTGTGTAACGAATGCACGGAACGCAAGCGAATAGGATGCAAAAGCCAAAAGGCATTGATAAGAGCGGCGTCCCAGAGTGCGTTGCGCTGATGGAGGAAACCTGGCTTCAGTAAGATCCAACTGGTGGTAAACACAGTAAACGATATCATGACTACAATATCGTCACGAAATCAAGATCACCACGGGGCATAAATATATAAACAGCATCTGTTCAGAATGAGCTCAAATAAACAATGGCGTCAACGCCGCCGTCTTTTCAAAAGTCTTGCTTTAGACGCTGTCATTAACGACAAGCAGATGCTAATCTTCAGACAAATCCGCTTCCGACGGCCCTTACCAACCTCCTTCCGCCATCCTGTGCTGGCAAGCCTTTCCATCCACTTAATGATCACCATCACAGAAGCTGACTGATTTGGTCACTAAACGGAAGGGGCACTTAGAACTAGTCCGAAACTGGCTATAACTCGGTAGTCGGTCCGCCATAGCCAGAGACCACCATATCCAAGGGCCACCATAACCAAAATCTGCCAAAGCCAAGCAATTTATCACTATAACTAGCCCTAACCCTATCCCTAACCTTCACGCTGTTCGGACTAATGCCCCTTCAGACTAGTAAACTGTCATCTCAGACCCACAGAGCCGGCATCTGACTAATGTTTCGTACGGCTGTACAGTCAAGATGATGCCCCACCCTAGTCCCCACCCCTGTAAATATTTTTATAAAAATATGTTCATTTGTTAATTTTCCAGGTTTATATTTAGCACAGAGAGATGCACACAAAAAAAGACCGGTCACGAAGACATAACCTCCTCCTCTCAGCGGACAGAACAACAGCCAATGCTCAATGCACTGCGGGGTGTTGATAGCCTAAGCAACAACACAAATGCAGGGCAGCGCACTGCGGAAGGTCAAACATTGGCCAGTGCGTGAAAAAATGCACCCTGTGCTGTGCAACAAGATAATAGTGATGGGGCACGCTCCACTGTCAATCACCCGGTAAGTGTTTGACTGCTGAAGCATATCACAATGCAGAAAGCAACTGCCTCTGTGCCCCACAGAGATAAAACTGCAATTAGTAGGCCGCTTAGAGGCCTCACACACGCGACCATTTATGAATCCTCATACCTACATTATGTCTCACCAACTGACACCGTTCACAGTATATAGACAACACATCTTGCACCTGCTACTACGTCACTTTTGCATTTGATAGCGAAGCAGTCAACATGTTATACAGGCCTACGCACAGTCACACATAGACGAAATTTGCTAAGCCTTGCTGACTGGCTACGAAAGAACTCGTGTTGCTGTCGCCAGCCGAGATGCTTAAGTCTGCAGCCTCAACCAACCGTCTGAGACTACCCATGTTCTCTCTTGCTTCAGTCAGTAAACGGGCATCTGCGGTCTTTGGTGCCAACCTATGGAACGTCACCTCTGCACCGTCACGAGTTCTCGTCTTCAGCCGCTCAGCGTCTCAAGACTTTCCTCTTTCGTCGCTCACACACCCGACCTACTTCTATGATATTTTAAATTTTTAATACCGACGTGATTCCAGAAATGGCGTTTTTATTCAGACCACGCTAAATCTCGCAATGATGATGAAAACCGACCTTTCAGACTAGCGGTCGAGACAGGTCCGCCGCCCGACATGGCGGTCGTCGTCGTCGACGTTGTGTAACCGTCCATCGTCACGACTCTTCACTTCGAGACTCGAGTTCTGTCTGCTGCAAATCTTCAGATGATAAGCAGAAAATGTCACGAACACGACGGACTGCACGGAGGGACGACGTAATAGCTGCTACAGAGTTGCACGTCACAGCCGCCCGGCAACAGTCAAGTATAGAGTCGATTCATCTGTATCAATGGACGCCCGGCGACAAACAAAGACGTATGCTCCACGTGCAAACGCGTCACGAGTTACGCCGACCGTAGGACTCTGGGAATCTAAGCCAGTGCCAAAGCAGCCAGACTCAGAATGGCAGTGCTAATGGCACGCACCGCCGGCGCGGCAGGATACAGCGACAGCAGGAGCCGGGAGACTGCGGCTGCAGAGTCAGGAAAAGGTCGGCGGGGACTCCAGAGTAGTGAGTATAGTGAGTAGCCCCGGATGACTGGCGGGCTGTGGCCCTTGCAGCAGCAGGCAACGGATCAGGTTACAAACCTACAACGGACTCAACTAGCCAAAGAGCTCCGACACTACAGCAAGCAGCCTGTAGTGTTGTGCACAGATGCTGCCCGATTCTAATGGATTCGGCAGAAGAACTCACTTCGACTTGACGACTTTGACCCATATTTCGTTACCAAAATACGTACAATCCAGAGACGTGGTCACGGTCTAGACGTCTCGGTCGCGAGACTGTCTCGAGACATACAAACGTCTCGTCTTGGATACAAAAAAAATTCTCAACGTATCGCTAAGGTATCGTACACGTCCCTATCACTATCAGTCGGATACTCATTAATCAAACGAAACGAATACGAATCGGCAGAATCGCCCAGCTCTACTGGCGGAGACGTGATCGCCTCTGATTCCCTAATACAAGCATGCTGTTGTGGTACAAGCCTTGTACTACAAGGGCAACATGCCACACGGATTTACGACCTACTTAACTGGACAGCCTTGTTGATGTTAACACCATATGCTGTTTATAGTACAAAGAGTCCTCTGAGATAAGTCTCCAGGTCTCCTTGCATAGTCCAATACTGGCATTTCCATTCTCAGTTTTCTCTCACTGTCACTCTGTCACCTGCTCACTACTCCAAGCACAGTTGTAATAAACGTTTCAGAAAATTTTTAGGACGCCCAAAACGGTAGTTTGCCTAGCAGTCTTGTTTTGCTTGTAGATTTTTAAATTCTTTTATTTCACCACAAGATCTCTGAGCTCCTTCAGCCGATCACCATGTAAGCTTGCATCATCAAATCGAGAGTGCACTAAATATTATAACATAAACCTAAAAATTTGGTGGCCTCCCCAAAAAAATTTAAAACCAAAAAACATGTAAAATTGGGTGCAAACCGTGCAATTTTGAATAACTTCTAAGTTTGACTGCTAATATCTCCTGAACAGATGTGAACTATACTTTTTACGTGCGAAAGCAGAATGCTTCGCGCGTCTTTGCCATCGTCTGGGCGTCCGTCTGTCCGTCCGTCACACTCGTGATCTGTATCAAAACGGTGCAAGCTAGGATCACGAAATCTTCACTGTGGATTGCCCCCACGTCTCTAGTTTATCGTGACGAAATTTCGTGCCACTGGGTGCAGGGGTTCCCCTCGAACAAGGGCGTCAAAGAGGGGTACCCCCCTTAAAAAGACGTCATTTTGCCGTTATTGGCTTGAATAATGTAGGAACGGTTGCAGATAGGTACATACTTGCTGCTTATCATAACAAGCACTGGTGACAGGCTTTTTGGATTTATCAAAATCGATGACCTTAAACGACCTTGAACCCCTCAAAAAGAGGTTTTTAGTGAATTTTTCACAATTTTTAGATGCAGCGCACATTTCAACACTGAACTGCGACGAAATGGCTGGAGATAGACCAAGACAACCTGCGTATGAAATTTTCAGCATTCAACGTAAATTTTAGCAGTTCAAGTTCCGACCCCCTAGGTTCAAGGAGGCCGGCGCAGGCGGGCATCAAATACAGCTACCCCTCTAAAAAGTGGCTATTTTACCGCGATTATCTCGTGTAGGGTGAACACGGTTGCAGATAGGCACAGACAAGCTGCTTATCATAACAAGCACTGGTGACAGGCTTTTTAAATTTATCAACATCGATGACCTTGAACGACCTTGAACCTTCCCAAAAGGGGTTTTTAGTGAATTTTTTGCACAATTTTGCGCTGTGACACGCATTTCAAGAGTGAATTGCACCAAAATGGCTGGAGATAGACCAAGAGAACCTGCATATGAAATTTTCAGCATGGAATGTAGATTTTAGCAGTCCAAGTCCAGACTCTCTAGATTCAAACAGGCCTGCGCACGTAGGTGTCAACGAGAGGTACCCCTGTAAAAAGTGGTTATTTATACTCTGTTGGCTTGTCTAGCGTGTAAATGGTTGCAGATAGGCACAGCCATGCTGCTTATCATAACAAGCACTGATGAGGAGCTTTTTATGAATGTCAACATCGATAACCTTGAATGACCTTGAACCCTAAAAATATTGATTTAGCGTGATTTTTTGGCGATTTTTGGCTGCAAAAGAGTGAATTATGACGAAATGGATGGAGATAGACTAAGATTACATGCGAACAGGAACGGCTATAGGCTTTCGCGCGTCTCATGAGCTTTGCTCAAATTTCTTGTTTAGCTAATTGACTGTCGTGAATCGTCAACATTAATAGGCCATCTGTTGAATGGCATCCCGAACAGCATAATCAACTGAATTTAAGTCTGGGTTGTTTGGGGGCGACATGCCAGGCTCGATCAACGTTGATCACGAACCGGTCAGTGGCATTGCAGGCTTGAGTGCATCATCTGATATTTCACGAGGTAGTGTAGCGACACATTTGAGGTGTGTTGGGATCTGTAGTGACAGTTTCATTACAAATTGTCTCCTGATTCTGACTGTGAAAGAATTTTGAAAATCGGTTAATATTTGGTGAAGTTATGAGGTATACAAAAAAACTGTGCCATTTTTTTGGCCCACCCTGTAGGCCTACATAGGCCTACTTTCTCAGATCTAATCAACTGCGTTTTTATATAGTTTCTTTGAATGACCTTTTCTTTGACCTTCATCATATGTAAAAAAAAATAAATCTGATTGCAAATTATAACAATCATTAATAATTTTAAATGTTTCTACTAAATCACTTTTATATATGCCTTCTTTTTTCTAATGTCACTAAATTTAATTTTTTAATAGTTCTTCGTAATGTATATTTCTCACACCGTCAATCAATTTAGTTGCACGACGTTGAACTTTTTTTCAACTAACTCAATATCCTTCTGATTATGCGGGCTCCAAATTGGTACACAATACCCGGTACTCTGCGGTCTTACAAGACTTTTATACAAAGGCATAATAATTTTCTTAGATCTATCGCTAAAATTTCTTTTTATTACCCCAAGCATTTTATTAGCTTTTTAACTGCCTGACTACACTGTTTATCCCACTTCAAATTTTTACTAACAATAAATCAGCCCTACTCCCAAATCCTTTTCTTCATCTACTGTTTTTAATTTATTGCCACACACATGACAGTTGTCATATCCAATGTGCAAAATCTTACATTTGTCAGCGTTAAATAGCATCTGCCAGTCTACTGACCATTATTAGCTAGTTAATTGTAATCATTTAGGCCATGCTATTATCAGACTTGTAGTACTCGAGTCCGGACGACTTGGAAGTTCGGCAGCGAATATCTCCGAAACGGATGAAGATATTCAAAATCGGATTTTTACTTTATCTACCGTCTGGCTATTTAGTTTACGTTAACCTTAAAGAATATTTTTGACAACAGCAGCTAGTCCGTACACGATTACTTACTAACTCGCTGCAATTGTAGATGCTCAACTGTTTAAAGATTCTTTGTACTCTGAGTGATAATAGGGTATATTTGGGATTTTGATTTTTGTGGTGAATTTAGACATGATATATATGGTAATGACGATTATATTTTTATATTTTTATTTACGATTATTGCTCGAGTGTTAGTATCTGAAATCTGAGCCGTGTATAGATCGGTGTGAGGCCCTGTAGCCTTCTTATACACGTGAGGGGATTATCCCTTCTCTCTTTACGTCCCCGCCTTCCATTTCCCTCCCTTCTTGTTTTTTTTCACACCTTTTCCTTTCTCCTATTTTTCAGTTTTTTCCTATCCCTTTTCCCTTTTTCTCCCTTTTGAATCCAGCTAAGGGGCCTGGGAAGCACTATTACTCCCCCAGTGGGGTCTTGGGCAAAGCCGCAGCCGCCAGCAATTTTTGGATATTTTGAGCTGGAAAAATGTGCTTTTAAGCCAGCTACTATTACCGACGCAAGGCAATAGGCAGGGCGGTGGACTACCCGGTTCATGCACTGAGGGGAGGGGTGGTAAATACTTTGCTCCATAATGTGTTCAAAATGCTTTTTATACGACACAATTTTTCATTTTTGAACATATTTGGGGGGAGTGGGTCCCCTTTGCCCTATGGGTGCGATGCCACTGGGGTTGGGTAGCATTTCGCCTAATCTCATTTTGCCTACATTTTTTTGATAGGCGGACCAACAACAACGACTTCCTTTGTCATTTTTTTGCTTCTTTGACAAGCTTTGTTGTGTCGTTCATCATTTTTTCTGTGCCATTTTTTTGGCCGACCGTAAGTAAGTATACAACGGGTGTCTTCTCATGTCACCTAATCTCATTTCGTGTCGTATACTTACCCTAACCCTAACCCTAGCCCTAGTTCAATTTTGGCTGGGGCTCTGCAGTAGACCCAACTAGGGAAGCGATTAGGCGAAATGAGATTGGGCGAAATGTGATTAGGCGAAATGCTACGACACCACCACTGGATGATTATTTTTTTGTTTCTACTAATGATGAAATGTTTCGTTCTAGTTAAACTTTTAAAAATTTAACCTTATGAATTTGGATATATACTTGATGTGGACATTATCTGGCAGTGTTCTGTTTCGTTTCCAATGTGAGGCAGGGCAGCCAGTGCCGCCCTGTAGGCTTAGGCCGCTATTTGGGCTCATCAGCCATCCAGAAAGTTCCCAGCAATTACTGTGTACTAAAAGTCACCTCAGGAATAGCGAAGAGCACAACTATTCTTGCTCACATGACTACTCTATATACTGAGGGGCTCAGCAAAGGATTTCACAGCCCCCACATGAAACCACCCGGCAGCTGGCCATACCTATACAACCCACCTGTCAACCATTACATATCTATCATACTGTACCGGAGCCTTTAACATACTGAAGTTGGTACATATCCCGAAGAAGAAGAAGAAGAAGAAGAAGAAGCAGAAGACCTATCAGCAGACGAGCCACATGTACAGTGCAACCACACCACCCCAGCCACGCCCTCGAGCCAAACGGAGCAAAGAAGAGCCCTGCAGTGTTTCCAAGCCAGACAGAAAAAACCGTAGTCCCAAGCTACTGTGCGTTTGGTGTCTGCTGGAATCCTAGTCTGTCCTGTCATCCCCAATGAACCCCATCAAGGCATGATCTCAAATCAGCTCCCTTAGCTGGCTGACAGATCAGCCATTTTTGAACTGACTGTCTGCTGGGTACTGTTGGTCCACAGTGCCATATTCTGTATTATTTTTCCACAACCTTCAGAGTCACCTCATGAAGGGTTTCCTTTATCGGTTAGTTGAAGGATGCACCCCTATATGCTGTGGTACCACCTGTGTGGGGATCTAGCAGTGTTCACTGTTATAACTTTAGAATCATAAAAAACCCAAAACCCACCGAGTTTAACCCTGCCACAAAACAACAGGATGCCATTGACTGTCGCAGAAAGAGATTTTTTTTTTAAAATTGGAACACCTAATTATTGCTGTTGTTGTATGCCTTATGTGTTGCCATTTTGTATTAGACAATTTCAGGCATTATTTCTGTTTGTTGTTGCAGAACTAAATGTGATGTCTTCAGCCGGGGTGCTTGAAAGAGAAGTTAAGGTATACACTACACAATCGTAGTCAGATTATTTACTCAAGTGCTGTATTAGTTTTTTTTATTAATTATGACCTATTTTTTCTTTTGTTGACAAATTTAACTTCTGTTTTTTTTCTCCATGCGTTTCATATCAGTATGATACCATCACTAAATCAATGCATAGGGCCTATATATACATGCATTAATGACATCGGTAATTTGTTTATGGCAATTCTTATGTGGTGTGGCAGTTTCACTATCAAGTTTCAGGTGAAAACTTTGCACCATTTACATGGCAGTGATGAAATGTCTATGCAAAACCTTGACATGATAACTTTTAGTCTCAATACCAGAACTGTTGTCTTGATATTGCATCTTCACAGTAGGCCTTACAACGAATGCAGTTTCAAGTTATTTATGATACTTTGTTGCTTTATGAGATACCGGTAGTGGAGTTTCTGGCTTGTACTTTGTGCACCACATTTGATTCTGGAATTTGGATTGGCCACAAAATTTGGAAAGATTGCCTATTAAACAAGACTGAAAGTAGTGCCAATAGCAGCAGGAACAGAAGAACAGAGCTGCAGCATTTTTTGGTGAATCTGAACTTGTTGTGTGTAGGAGTTTGCATTTAAGTTGGCAGTGAAAATTCGTGTGAGCGATGCACGAGATAACACACCACGTCGTGATCATGTGATTGCTGTGTGCAATAAGTTTGATCTCATCTTTGTTGGAGTCGGCAATGGTAACTTATTCATTCCTTTCGTCAACAGACTGCAGTGTTCTGTTGAAGACTTGTGAATGTTTATTTTATTGTATTTTATTTAAACGTATTTTATTGTTATAGACTGTTTAGCTCCGCTGTAAGTTGACACTGTTAGACATTATCATTATCATTATCATTAATGTTTTGTTCCATAATTTTTTGTTGCATGCAGTTGCAGCTACAGCAATTAAGTTATGTTATCACCTGTTTTATGAGGCATTTTAGTGCAAAAGCTGTTTTCTTCAGTCTTTTGGCACTGTTGATTAGCTGTAAAAAATGTGATGCAACAGTCCTCAGCAGATCTCTCGGGAAATTTGGATTTGGTTTAATGTGCATTGAAAGAAACCACTCAGTTGAACAGAAATTGAAAGCAGTAGTTAGTAAGCAACAACAAATTCACCAGTTTTTTTAATTTTCAAATTTTGCATCGCATTGTTTAATAGTCTTGTATTTGGGACAATTGTTCGAGTGCTGTCATGCTTTTGAGTATGGGTACCATGTTACAGGTATACTGCAGCATATTGTGAACATGTACAAAATAGTGTAATCTTCAAACGCATGTCTGGACATATCTATTGCATGTTCAGGCCAAAAATCCTATGTGTTTGGTGTTGCATGGGACAAACAGAAAGTTTTGGAAAAGTGCTGAATTTTTTTGTCATTAACAAGTGGGAACCATGCATTATGTGTTGTCAGTTTGTCGCTGTGCGTTTGGTGTAGGGTTCCAGATATTTCGAGTGTCGGAGATTGACAAGCATGCGGGGACCGTGATCAAAGCCAGTCAGACCGTGCTGGATGATTTTGCAGTCCACACGACCGTGACTCTAAGCGGTCGTCCCAGCTTCATCTCAGTCAATGCTGACAGTACTACACTGTCGGTTTGCTTCAACGACGGTCGGACGAGCGCTGTTCATCTCTACGATATACACAGCTTTAAATCACCGGCAAGTGGCACCCGTTGCCATACGTCTGCATTTGTTTGGTTTTGCAATTTGCATTGGCTCTTGCGGGTTTGGTGATTTCACGTTGTTGTCAAGTAGTCGTAACAGAAACAATCGCTGCTGTCTGCAGCATAGACTTTTTGTCAATTTTTAAAAAATTTGCTGACATATATTACATGTTCGATTAAATTGAAAAATACTCGTAATAAGAAGTCAAGTCAAACTCCCAGCCAAAACGACTTCCGACTTGCATAACAGGTGATTGTTGGTTAACCAGTAGATGATACGGAGATGGGTACGTCATTTTCTGTTGCTGGCTCGATTTTCTTTTCTAAGACTTTCGTTATGTTGAGTGTTTTTTTGTATAATTACAAAGTACAGACAGTCTTTGAAAACATTCTTGTTCTTAAAGAACTAGTGTGTCCAGTGCGTTAGTGGCTTTATTACGAGAATACACAATTAATCGTTAAAAACTTTAGACTTACATTCGAGATTTGACATTTGACTGCCGTTAATAACTTCTAGTAGTTTTGTCATTTAGTAATAGTAGATATTGGTTTTGTTTTCATGTTAGTGATGCAAATTGTGTCAATTGTTTGTGTTCAATGAAGGGAGGTCAGCCTCAGCCATTTGCAGCCGTTCATCTGGGTCTTGGTCAGGACATTGTGGACTTTGCGTGGAATCCGGGCCTGGACTTTGCCGGACTGTTTGCTGTCTGTCTCTCAGATGGAGGAATGCATCTTCTGGAGCTGAAAGAATTGTCTGTGGCTCAGGTGGCCAGTTTGCCTCCCGCTGCCACTGCAACTTGCCGTGAGTTTTTGTGCAGTTTGTTTTTTTGCTTTTTCTGTACGCTGAAATTCAGAAACAGGATGCGACCACATTTCTATTTTTGCTTATTTCGTCATTAAATGTTTATTGTTTAAAAATTTGCACTCAAATGGTTTGATAAATGCACATTTCATTTGCTGATGATTTTGGACTAGTTTTCTATCTCCAGTATCCCACTATTTGAGGCATATTTTGTTTTCTGTTTATGACATGTTTTTTGATGGGTGTGCCGTCAAAAGATTATGAATATTAGTCTCTATAATTTGTGTCAAGTTATGGCAAGAACCTGATGGTGCAATTTTTTGACCCAGCATGTTGTTTTATGTTGTTTTTGGTGACTTCCCATTTTGTCTGTAGTCACATTTAAGTTGCTTGATTCTTGGTGCTGGTGATTAAGGCCTTCTAGTTTTCCTCCTCCGGTGTCATGGCGATGCAGTTAAGCACGCTCGGACAGCCTCGTGTATTCCCTCCATTGTCTTCTGTCCTCAGCCTCGTGTGTTGCTTGTGTGGGTGAAAGTTCCATCATCTGGCAATCGTTCGAAATATTATCAGTCCAGCGCTTTCTCGGTCGTCTTTGGTGTCTGTTTCTGTGAACACGACCATACAGGGCTCGGTGTGGCCATCGGGAAGGTTGCATTCTGACTACATGTCCGAAGTATCTAAGCAGCTTCGGATCCTGACCACAATGTCATGCTGGAAGTTAAGCCTTCTAGTGCTTAGGATAATTGACAGTACTTGCAAAATTGTATATGTTTATGTGCTGAAATTTTTTTGGCTGTAACAATCTCTTCCATCAATGCCTGAATGTCTACTGTTGGTGACCAGTCCTAAGCTGAAATAACTTGAAAATTTTTGGCCATATATGTAATAACTTTGTTGCAACCTTTTCTAGACAACCTAGCTTAATATTTTTATGACCCCCATAGTTAGGGAATCAGGACGTTTTGCCACTATGACGTTTCGCCCCCAGGACGTTTCGCCCCTAGCCTGGACGTTTCGCCCTCGGGACGTTTCGTACTCAACACGTTTCACCCCCAAGACGTTTCGCCACCTGGACGTTTCGCCCTCAAGACGTTTCGCACCCAGGACGTTTCGCCACCTGGACATTTCGCCCCCAGCACGTTTAGCCTTTGGACGTTTTGCCCCTTGCCTGGACGTTTCGCCCCCACTCTCGTTTTGGCGTTTTGGACGTCATCTCGTAATAGTCTAATCACATTTGGAAAATATTGTTGTTATGCGGTTTATAGACTACAGTACATTGACAGTTTATCATAGTAAAACAAAAGACAACGCGTCAGAAAAACCTTGTTGTTGTTGTTGTTGTTGTTTTAGCCTGCTTTATAGTCAGCGGTGGTTGCATGTGTACGTACAAAAGACCACTGAGATATTTAATTTTACCTATCTACCAAAACGTATTTAACAAAGTTATAGAATAGGTTTACAGTTTATGGCCAAGCAGCTTTTTCTCTGTTTTGCTGAGTTAATTTATGCCACTTATTTTCAATAACTTTGATACTTTTGATGCTGTTTTTATACGATATTGGACTTTTCTATATGATATGCTAGTGTTTGTTGCGTCTGTAATTAAATAACGATGTTGTAGTGCTGTGTATATTTATAAGAAAAATAACAAGCTCAAACGCACAAGCAACGACGATGAAGTTAATACAACTAACACTAGAAATTTGGGGCAAAGCCCAACGTGAGTCCGCCCGGCGCCCTAAGTCCGAT
>Ga0209367_1010570_pt1 | contig 12358 bp, 7 predicted proteins | sample WorMetLIZISLAND2_FD_187412 | JGI IMG/M metagenome (GOLD analysis project Ga0209367, IMG submission 187412) | Marine gutless worms symbiont microbial communities from Max Planck institute for Marine Microbiology, Germany - Olavius geniculatus... ... | reverse complement strand
CCCCTCTCATTTAGGGCCCTCGTTCGGGGTGACCCCCTTCGAATTTATGAAAAAGCTTTACGGTTCCTGAAACTAGAGTCTTTCAGGCAGCCGATGGTGAAGATTTGGTGATCTTATCTTGCATCATTTTTGACTGATCCACCCGTGTGACAGACAGATGGACAGACAGACGGACAGAATTGCGATGGCTAAGACGTGCTGAAAGCAGTAGCTGCTTTCGTGCGTAAAAAGTACAGTAGTTAAAGCTTATCTAAAAATAAAAAGTTTGTGCCAATTACTGGGGAGATTAGTCTACCCTCGAACGAGGCCGTCAAAGACGAGTACTTTCCAAGAATTCGTTATTTCACCGCTATCGACTCGTTTAGCTTGAAAACGGTTACAGATCGGAACAATCTAATTGCTGCTTAGACCTAGGCTTATACAAGCATTGCACTTTAAATTAAAAAGTGAGATCTAGCAAATCGAATCGGTGAAATTTGTCTTTGGGTCGGCAAGCCGAGAGCCAAAATTTTAGTGGAAAAAAGTTTTTGTGATAGGTCGCAGCTCAAAAAGTGGGCCTGTAATAAAAGTACTCGTATGCAAACAAATAAAGTGCCCCGAGACCTTATTATGAGTGTCTGCGCAATGCCTATGCCTATGATCACACACTTAACCTGGACTCTTTTAAACGTTTCTTCAAATAATTTTTGTTTCAGATGTACTGATAACGCATTCAGCGCACTGGAGATTTCTTCGAAATGATAGTGCGCTATATAAATGTTCACTTATTATTATTATTATTATTTATTATTATTATTATTGTTATGCTATATACAATCAATGATTAACGTTCAAAACAGTTAACGTGCAAATGCATTATGCCTATGCTGTTCTCCGTTCGATGAGCTGAAATGTCACTGTACTCGAGTGGAAATTAGTTCAATGTGTCTCAGGCGTATGACAGCTATTAAAAATCAGTCAATCATGCAACTTGTGCGTGCGTGTCTTTTTAGCCGCTACATCGCGCTGCGCTGTCTGTGCGACGTATTGGCCGCAATTTTCTCGTCAGAGCCGAATTACGGTCCGTTTCGTCAGCATTGTTACGTCCGGCATGGCCAAGCTGCTGATGTCGTTTCGCCGTGACTGAGATTATGCCGGCGGCGATCGACGACCACTTAGCCTATAGTCTGCCCGCCACGAACTTATGGTGCGCTTACTGACTGTTGCTTTCTACAGAAATCGTGAAATAAAATATTGTAGGCTACGTGTCTCGTCATATTAGCGCCAGAAATTAAACACTCAGACACTGCGAGTATACAGCTAAATTGACCACAAAGCTTTCTCAAACATTTTAACATTGTTTATACATAAAGCTGCGTAAAACTCCGATGGTCATTGTTTATAAAAACCAATAAAACAATAAGAATGTCTAAACATATAATTTCAGCAAATTCTAAAAGGCGTGAACGAGAAAGATTGAGTGAAAATCTGTAATGGTTTTCATAAACGAGATAAGGTATCGCTAATAAAATTTGAGTACAGTACACAATAATTACCAGAATAGATTGCCGCAATTATACGGTTCAGGCAGTTATTAGGATGCGACGGAGGGGTGTGTCTTGACCGTAAGCGAAACTTACCATTTGCACTCGGACGTCAAAAAGCAGGCGGAACTATTGGCGGGTGGCCGACGAACGTCACTGAAACGCTTATTAAAATTCGACACAGGTGGTCCTCGGCAATCCAGGTGACCAGTAATAGAGGTGTGACGATTTGTGAAATTTCAGTCCTCTGTCACTATCGTGGAGCAATGCTATGACACAAGAGTTTTACATAATATTTAATAACCATAATACAGTCGTGCATGTTAAAAAACTCTATTTTGGGTATACACCGTGTCCGAAAAAACATCCTAGACATTTTTGATTGTAGCTTAAAAAAGAATTATCAGATTTTAGTAATTTTTGATAAGAGTATTTCTGATAAAACTAACCATCAAATGACCGTTTAATTTCCCACCGCACCCAAAGTCTGTTTCTGCACTACATGGGGAAAATAGAACCGACAAAATATTTTTGTCTAAATGAGCATTATTACTTAATCAAAATAAGAACACTTTTTTCCACATTTCTATTACTTGGGCTGATAATTCATTCAATTATCTGTTTTTAACTGCCTGCAGTAAAATGTTCAAAGTGTAGCCCATTACGTGACCACAGGCACAGAGATGGATTCTCTTTTCGTTGACAGCAGTGTCAATGATGTTCTGATCCAGAACAATCCATACTTCACCAATCGCTTTTTGAATTTATCAACATTTCTGAATGTCATCTGGTAAACACGCTGCTGCACGATAGTCAAACAGTGTAATTGACTGGCTGTTAAACTACACAGGTCCGAAGACATAAAATTTATTGATGTTGTTTGTTCATTTCAACGTACACGTCGCTTGTTATGGTTTTCCCAGGTAGTGCAGAAGCAGAGACTAGGTGAGATGGGAACTAAAACGGTCGTTTCGTTTGATGGGCAGTTGTGTCAAAAATGTTTGCACCAAAACTTATTAAAATGTATCAGTTCTTCTTCAAGTTACAATCGATAATGTTGGGGATGTTTATTGATGTATTTTTGTTCATTTCAACGCATATTTTGTTGGTTCAGTTTTCCCCAGATAGTGCAGAAACAAACATTAGGCGAGGTGGTGAAATGGCCTGTCATTTGATGGCAAGTTATGCTAGAAATATATTCGTGCCAAAAATTATTAAAATTGGTCAACTTTTCTTCGAGTGACAATCGATAATATTCGGGATGCTTTTTTCGGACACGGTGTATAAACAGAATCATTTCGTGCACTTTTATTATAAAAATACATATTGGAGGGAAAACCGGCTTTCGTACTGCTTCAAGGCCAGTCTTCAAAATTTTGTCGTAACGAGTTTTTATCAGTGTTCCAAGATGAACGTAGGCCGGGCCTATACGCTAAAATGGAATACGTTTAACATGCGCAATTTTTTAAGTGCAAAAACGCGTAGCAGCAGCGTGAACACATCTATTGTTGGCAACGTACACTGAAACAGAGTACGTTAAAATACGTGATACACGTGTAATATAGTTACGTGCCTCCATGCGTATCCGCGAACGTTGGTTTTTATTATTTGAGCAAAACGTCTGCGTCGCTACTGAATAATAAAAGCTGTAATGGGTAGATTTTGCAATTGATTCGGCCAATTAATCCGTGGCGGCGATAGATCTTAAAATTGTTGCGGATCGGAATTGGTGCAGATCCAGCAGCCGGTGCTAGCTTCTGGTAGGCGGTGGACAATTAAACAAACGCTGCACAGTGGTGACTGAGTGAGGAGGGCGGTGGGACGGACGTGGCCAGATGTGCGACCGGATCAGGGGTTAACCGTTCTGTCTCGGCAGGACGTCGAACGCCGGTCGTCACCATGGCGCGTCCGGTCACGTCCGACTTGGCTCTTCCTGCGACTACACCTAGCTGCGACACGCTCCTATGCCTCCCGCACACACCCGCCCTAGTGCTGGTATCACAATTATTGCGACGTTACGTCGCTTTGGTTTGACTTTCTTGCACACGAGTTGACAAGAGCGATATATAAGCGTCCAGTTTTCATTACTGAGCTTGAGAGAGTATATTTACCGAAATACGGTTTTATGGCGTTTTATTGCGGTTCCCGTAAAATCGGCCGTGAGGTATAGGAGCAAATTACAACGTAAATAAAAGCATTAATACAAACACTGTAAAGTAATATCTCTGTGCTGTTTCTATCTTATTACGTTTGTAAACTTTAGGGCCTACTTCATGAACTTTAACAACTTATAATATCAACGTAAACCAAGTCGTGTCGTTCTGGGATCACTCTGAAACACCATAATGTCTCATTTTCTTGGCAATTTTTCAGCAGCAGCACGGTGCCATGGGAATAGACGCTTCCGTCCCACCACATTGTCAGTCGTACCTGCTAACGGTGACTGGCGTTTGATCGTTATCAGCGCTTTTCACGTCTCTTCCTGTCACCATTCCGCTGAGTGAACCTTCTTGAAACTGATTTTGTCTTCACGAAGACAAGCTGTCACCGAAGACAATTAAATCCACGTCACTAGCGAACAAGCAAAATCATCTTGCAAGTTAAACGTTAGATGAGCGATTTCAAATATAGCAGATTTCAAATATAGCAGTTAAACGTTATTTTATCGAGGCTTATTACTAAAATGTGACATTTAATCAAATAGAAATACGTAACAAGGTAATTAAAGGCAAAATTAAGGATATGGTGACATGCTTAAAAGCAGCTAGTACTTTGGAAATAAAAAAACAGGAGTTTGATGCTTTGTTTTTATTCCTTACGACGATATACGTCTTTTTCATGACAAGATGTGGTCACACGGCTTGACTTGGTATAATCTTCTATATCGACACACTGATGCGCAGAGCGTTCAGTCTGTTTAATAGGATGTTTACACGATCCAGCAAATGTCCAGCATTAGTACGTGTATTTTGAATACATTTGCTGAAAGTTTGCTGGACGTTTGCTGGATCCTGTAAACACCCCATAAGCTTTACGACTAATCGCATATAATAAACCTGTCATAAGCGTGTAATAGTTTCCCATTGTGACGATGTTGACAAAATCTGAACACACTTCGCATCAGAACGATTATTGCTAGCGACAAATTAGATCTAATTCCAGTCTCGCCGCCGCATTCATTGCTGTGACATAGGTCCAGCGGCGGAGCGCCTATGGTAATTAACCGGCGGATTAACGCATTGAGAAGATTGAAGTCGACAAAGCGTAAGCTTATTACACTTGCAGAATTCTGTATCGGGTACAAAGCTTTTACTCTGGCCATTTCGTGTTTTTGTCATAACGCACTAACTATATCTAATAGCTCTTGTAGCTGATGGTTCAAGAAATAATCTTAGAACACAAAGTATCGAGACTGTGCTACTTCGTAGCATACTTAGGTCCCTTAGTTGCACATTTTCAACAAAGTGCGTCTTTGACACTACAAAAGCTTCGCAATTGCGAAGGCCAATAACAACTGGCATTATAAACATGCGACCAAAGCGACGCGTTTGATATCTGTAATGATTAATTTGTTGCACACTTACTGCTGAATGTACCAATCAAATAATTTCGAAAATCTGTCAACTAATATTTGAGGCAGTTATAACGAAAACTTGGTGATTTAACTTTCGAATCACCCGGTATATTAAACTTTCAAGCATTTGTTGCTACTAGACTTTTTTCTATGATCTATGGACTGAATGTTTAAAAAAATAAAATTATCTGTTACCAAGCTATTAAAGCTATAAATTTGAAAAGTATTCAGAATTGGTATGGTTATTTTTGCAAATAGTTTTAGGCTTTAGTACATGCGAGCCCTATGGCTCAAACTGTCGCCTGTGCCGTGGTCCACTCTCGACTATAGACTACTGCAATTCACTATATACGTCGGGATGTTATCACCGCCATCGACTAACTGTTACCATCCGCGCCTATGATTCGAACTTCTGTTTTGACATATGGCGCGTTACAAATGCAGACTACTTACTTACTTACTTTAGTAGTGTAGATTTTTCGCCAATTTTTGTTTTTTTTGCGTTTACCATTCTGTGTCATTTTTAAAAATAAACAGTTTGTCCACTATTGCTCGTCTATTTGCATAAATTACAACCGATGAAATCTGTTATAATACACTATAATAAAAAAAGTTATACATTGCTATTCTGACAAAATAATGAAAATGAATTTTAATTTTTAAACGTGGTATAAACGATTACACCAGCTGCTGAACGACCAAAAAGTCGCAATTGGGCGGACAATCGAGATGATCGGATCATTCGGATGCTTCATTCGTCGTAACACGGCGCCGCTGCCCAGACAGAAGATTCCTCTCTTTGTGATTTATTGATCTATTGATGTCCAAGCAAGAAAAACATTGTTTTGTAGAAATCATGTATCTGGTTTGGCTTGGATATTGTAATTATCATCATCACTTATTTGCAAAATGAATGAACTGTCCTTAAACAATGACGGTAGACCTGCAAAACAGGCAAAATACTAGCCAACTTCTAAAAAGTGTAGAGCCTAATGTTTTGAAAAAAATATTGAAAATGCATAGGCCTATTATAACAGGCCTACATATATAATAAAAAAACTATTATAGACCAATCGCAATCGGCTGGCCCTTTCTCTGTTGAACTCAAATGGATGTCATTTATTCATCTATGGATTCGTTCGTTCAGTTATTCGGTCAATCAATTGAAGGGTCGTTAGTTAGTGATGAGGCGACTGCCTGGTGTGTTCAAGTGGCTTTGAAGTGGATGAGTCTTGATTCAGGCGCCTTGACACCACGCCACATAGGCTACCGTAGACTGCTGTCATAGATGTCATTTTCCACTTATTCACACTACGACCACCATCACCACGGCCACGGACCACCAGCGTCGTCCCATCAGACCACCAGTACACAGCAGGACCGCACGCATGCGTATATGTGCACTCCAGATGAGGCATACCGACATTGACTTTGAACAGTTTGACCGGCTGCTGAAAACATTTTTTTTTGGTTTGGCTGTATTGGCTGCATTGTGTATAACAACTGTTGGTTAATTATCGCCTTTCAACTTTTCTTATTAATTACTAACTCTAGTCGCAGTCCTGCCTGTTTGACGTAAAAAAATGTCTGACTAAACTTGAACTGCTAACGTAGAAACTTTGCAGTGGCGGTTCTAGCCCGCAAAATTTAAAAAGAGGCACGACCCCATGGCGAGCGCGGTAGCTCGAGCCTATAACAGGGGTTTGGGGTAGAGGCCCCAGCGGGGTCCAGGGGCAGAGACCCTGGTCAGGGGGCCAGGGGGTGAAGCCCCCTGAAGTTAAAGCACTTATGGTTTTTAAACATTTAATGGAAACCGCAAATTTGCCCACTTTTCTAAACTTTGGAAACGCAAATACATCTTGGCAAAAAATCATGGGTGGCCACAAAACTGGGGGGTGGAACAAAACTGGGGGCCTGTGCCTTCCTTCTGGCCCGGGCCTAAAACCGCCACTAGAACTTTGTGATTTTTGGGGATAGCCTAAAGTTTTTTCGAATGTTCACGTTTGGCAGTTATTCTGTTGGCTGTATAATTGCAGTCTAGGCAGTCAGCTATCGCGGAACTGAAGGCGACTGTAAATGCTGCAGTAGTTGGGAGCGCCGACGCCAGGTGGCAGTGCATCGCAATCGTTTGAACCCATGGCTGTTGATGACGCGAATACACTGAACGGAAACTTGTGTAGTTGTCCTAACCGTTCAGTGTCCAGCAGACCGGCTCTGCTTCCGGTTGACGAACACGTGACCGGAAATGATGCATGCGCAAGACCCGGATGTAGTCGGTGGTGGTAGAAAGGGTCGGCGCTGAGTGCCGCAGAATGCGAAGAGGCAGCTGGGATTGATGACGTCATCACTGTGTTGGTGGACTGATGGTCGCGCTTGTGCTTCGTGCGACGGTTTTGAAACCAGACTTTTATCTACCACAGACAAACGACATGCGCTTCGCTCAGTTTTCCTCTCGTCCAATGCTAGACTTCTTCACCTCAGTTGAAGTTTTAACGCAAAACCGCGGTTAGGCGTTAGAAGGGAAAAATAAAACGTTTGCAAAAATGTTGTTAAGGTCCCGTTTTTCCATGCACATTTAATGGCCGATCAAACTGATCTCCGATCAACTTTGGGACTTCATCGGAAATCATCTGAATAATTGTTTTTCCATCACCAGTTAGCGACGAATCGTCCATCAAATCTCCCATCAAGTTGATGGCCAAATATTGGCCGATCAAGTCAGATAATTGACGATTAAATGAGGCGATCTGCAGTTCGTTGCTTATTCGCACCAGAAACATCGCTTCACTTCGCTGGCCAGAACGGCAATTCACAGATTAAAATAAAGTTCCAGGCATGGCGATTAATCACTACTGATCAATTTATACTGCGCATGGTACGTATGTTTTGTGCAAAGTGTATAGAAAGTTTTCTATACACTTTGAGTTCCAACTATCTCGCGGTCCAGCGGTAGCTTTGCTAAATAATGTTTTGCTAACACATTGAAAGAGATACGTATTATTACCAAAGGCGCTTTTAGGCGCGTACAGAGCAACCTAACTGAACTGAGCTAACATGGTTTAGTTTTTGAACCATGTCAGTTTAGTTTAATTATTTGAGTTGAGTTCAGTTAGGTCGCTCTGTACGCGCCTTAACATGTCAAGCGCGTTCGAGATTTTCACAGTTAACGTGCTATATACCCTGTGTCTTAAAAACATCCCCGACATTTTCGACTGTAACTTGATAACCGATTGTCAGATTTTGATAATTTTTGACAGGAATATTTTTGACACAACTTGCCATCAAATGACCATTCAGTTTTCCACCTCATCCAACGTTTGTTTTTGCACTACCTGGGGAAAACAGAACCAGCGAAATATCACTTTTTTTATCCAATGCGATATGATTGCTTAATTAACATAATGCGTAAAAACACATTTTGTTCACATTTCTGACATTTTGGCTGACACTTCATCCAGTTGTCCATTTTTAACAGCCTGCAGTAAAATTGCTTGAAGTATTGGCCCACTATGCAAACACAGGCAAGGAGATGCTTTCTCCATTCATTGACAGCAATATTGATAATGTTCTGCTCCAGACCAATCCAGGCTGTGCCAGTCGCTTCTTGATCTCACAAACATTCCTAAATTTTATCTGGTAGACACGCTGCTGCATGACAGTCAAACCTTGTAATAGACCGGCTGTTGGGGCCCCAAATTAAAATAGAGGGAATTTATCAACGTTTTTTCATTTATTTTAACATGTATTATGCTTGGTCTGTTTTCCCCAGGTAGTGCAAAAGCAGACGTTGGGTGAAGTAAAAAATAAAAAAAACGTATTTAACAGCCAGTGGTGTCGAAAATATTTCTGCCAAAAATTATTAAAATATGTTAATTTTTCTTCAAGTTACGATCGATAATGTCGGAGATGTTTTTTAAAGTTTTTTGTTTATTTTAACACATGTTTCGCTTGATCTGATTTCCCTGGGTAGTGCAAAAGCATACATTGGGTGAGGTGGGAAACTGAACGGTCATTTGATGGCAAGTTGTGTCGGAAATATTCGTACCAAAAATTATCAAAATCTGATAATTGGTTTTAAAGTTACAGTCAAGAATGTCGGGGATGTTTTTTGAGACACAGTGTAAATTATTCACTAACTTACTTACTAATTGATTTTATTTTTAAATTGGCATTAGTAATAGGCCTAGTAGTACTAGTACTGAGATATAGTGATATGGCCAAAAAATGAGCTGCGCTGTGATCAAAAAATGCAGACGGTTTTTTTAAAAACAAACATGACAACTATAACGAAAACCGTGACAAAACGAAAAAAGTAATTTAATGCAAATATATCTGTATAATAATCTATTACCTGAGTTTCAGAGAGGCCAAGCTGTGATGCTAATTCGGCTCTCTCGACGCCTACGAGGTACTGATTGCGGTGAAACTCTTCCTCGAGGCGTCTGAGTTGTTCGCTTGAGAACATGGTCCGTGCTCGCTTTGGTCTGTCCAAGTCCAACGCCCGCGGAAACACCAGCTCCTTCAGTTGACCGCTGGAGTCTGCACGCATGTATTCCTATCATTTATTTTTTTTACAAATTATTAACCAAAAGTCCAAATATTCTGCTTCATTTCTAGATACGTATTTAATACTACTGTCGTCGCCTTTTTTGACAACTAGGGATACGATTATCATTGTGGCTATGATTATTATTATCGCCGTCAACATTGTCGTCGTCGTCATCATCTTCGTCAACAATTGTATTATTAAAGCCATATATTACAAAAAAAATTTTTTGTAGTAGTAACGTTATGTTAATTATCACTACATTAAAATAAAACTTTTTACACCACAATAACGAAAATTTTGCGAGACAAATGTTTTAATTTAATTGCATTCAACTGCATTTTCACTGTATTCACACTAACATGTAAAATACCGAATATGGGACTGCGTATGCTGGTTAGTGTTGGAAAGTATCATTTGATCGACAATGATAACAAATCATTCACATTTATCGTCGTTATCGAAATAATAAATAAATCATTTTATCGCCAATTTGCCATTAAGTTAAGCAATATTTTAACGATTGTCTGTATTACGGTTAAATCTAAAAAATATGTCTGCCCAGTGCCGACACAGATAGACGGACAGACTGACGGACGGACACATGAAAGCAAGACGCGTATTGCGGGCTATCAGGAAAGACGCACAAAACTATAACTAATATTTGTTTTATTATTTCCATCATTTATACGCTGTGTCCGAAAAAAATCTACAGTTATCTGTAGGTAACTTCAACAATTGTAAACCTATCTTTTTTTACAATTTTTGACACACATAATCCCAAAGATACGTTGCATGAAGAACATGCAAAATTTACTTTCGAAATTTGCTTATTAATCATAACGTAATCAAAAATGCCGCTTTCACGCAAAGGTGGCATTTAATTAAGCTTTTGCAATAACAAATATTCAAAAATGCAATAAAAATCTGACAAATTTGAAACATAAAAATAAATTACATTTTGCCAAAAATTCCTAACCGTCCTTAGTTTTGCTTATCGCCCTGTTTTAACATGGTTATTTTTGGTATTTTTGTTCATTTTTGTGCGTGTAGTCCGCTGCAATATAATAAGCACATTTCTTGATACTTTAATAAAGTGGATCGTTAAGATAAATGATGCCAAAAATTATGATAATAATATTTACAATTTAATCAAGAATACCAACAAGATTTTTTTCCGGACACGGTGTAGAGGCCTATGATAAAAAAGTTGTCAATTTTCACCACTGTCACACTATCCTTACTGCAAATGCTACTTTATACTGTTAAACTTATTTTATTATTTATTTCGTACTTATTCAATTTCATAGTGTAGTAAAAATCGACTTGCATTATTTAACCCTCACCCATAAAGCGAACCGACCTCTAATAGTGATGGTTCGGCAATAATCCGGATATTTGTTCAAACGTTCACATTCGGTGTCGATGCAGTTGTCGTCATCGAGGTCGTTTTTCTGAATCTGCGCCTCACTAGATACTTGTCGCTCGGTGGGCCGGCTGGAATTGCACAGGCGTCGGTCAACATCGACCTCGTGGTTGGAAATGCGTCGACAAAACGTCATCACTCTGTCTGGACTCTTACTGTCTCCTGCAACGCCCGAGTTCTCCGTCATTTTACCATCAGAACCAGCCGTACATTCAAACAAATTATATCTAAGGAAAGTTACTAACAACTGTCTTCCGCAGGCGGCAGATGATAGTACTCTTGTGAATAATAATAAGTTATGTTGTCCAGGCAGAACCGAGAAGACTGCGCGCTCATCTGCTGGCCGGAGCCTGTGATCACTTGCTGCAAATCACAGAAATCATTGTAGCAGATAAGCCGACAGCATGACGCCGTCTCAGCAGTTATGCACCTGTCATTCGTCCACAACTGACAGCTGTCATTGGCCAATCGCATGCATGTCGTTATGCTCCACTGACGTTTGCTGGTAACAGTAGGCCTATCTGTAGATAACTTGTTATTGGTCAGCAATATTAATATTAACAAGAAAATGTTCATACGAACACAAAGTCTGTCCAATGCATTTCGATAGTTTACAGTATATGTTCGTATAAATATAATCAGTGAGCTGTTTAGACTAATAGAAAAAAATCAAACAGTTTAATATCAAATTGTACAGCAGCAATGATCCTTTCATCCTTCTCTATTATTTTAACTAAACAATAAACATTGTCAGTCACGAGACCATTCGATTCGTCAACAGCGCTTTACTATAAATTATCCATCGTCACCATGCGTTTATCTTGCACCGTTATAAAGATATGGCGCCTCAAAAATAACGGGGTCACGCCTTTGACCTTTTGTGGTCACGTGACGTCATCGGTCACGTGACCAATCGACTTTCGGGGGCCGAGTTCCTATGGGTGGATCATAGTGACCATGCGTCCATCTGGTACCGTTACGGAGATATGGCGCCTCAAAGATAATGGGGTCAGGAGTTTGACCTTTTGGGGTCACGTGACGTCATCGGACACGTGATCATTCGATATAGCGATCAATATTTGGTAGTGATTGTAGTGAATTATTACATTCTTACGGCTTTCAGTGTCTTTTTTACTACTCTTAAGTCTAGAAAGCTGCACCAACACAGCGTTCGTAACATAAGCTGCGCATTGTTCGTAAAGCCCTTCAGACTGCGCCAGAATGCACCATTTTGCAAGAAAAAGTCAAAAAAATTCTGCTCCCTCCCCAGACCCTACCCCTGGTGAGGA
>Ga0209367_1010567_pt1 | contig 12361 bp, 9 predicted proteins | sample WorMetLIZISLAND2_FD_187412 | JGI IMG/M metagenome (GOLD analysis project Ga0209367, IMG submission 187412) | Marine gutless worms symbiont microbial communities from Max Planck institute for Marine Microbiology, Germany - Olavius geniculatus... ... | reverse complement strand
AACATTCTCCGAACGTTATTGGCAAACGTTTAGAAAACGTTATAAAAACATTTTCTTGAACGTTACCGACGAACGTTTCAAGAACGTTTAGCAGGATCCACACATTACGTTATCAGAACGTTCGCTATTCACGTCCTGTGGACGTTACTGGCGAATGTTCTGGTAACGTTTTCCGAACGTCTGGTTCACGAACCTTTAGTAGACGTTTTCCAAGCGTATTGATTTTTGATTTAAGTCATTATTTGACGTAGCTTCTAATGCTGCTGCTTTAATTTAGATTTGTGCTTCAATAATCGAATGGCGTGCAATATTTAAGAAATTGAAAAGTACAGATATTGGAGATATATATTTTAACTCGCACGCAGCTCGAATAAACTATAACTCAGCATGGATGTTTCAAGTAGTTGGCACGACACGCTTATCGAAAGTCATTATTGATCTGTCAAATTTATATTTTTATGTAGCGGTGTCCAGTTAAACATTTGCACCAATTTATAACGTACAAAGAAGGTCGTTTATGAACGTCCCAGGAACGTTGTAAAAAAACACGCAATTCAACGTTCTCAGAACGTTCCCGCGGACGTTCTATAAACGTCCACAGCGAACGTTTACTTACAACGTTATACGAACGTTCCGTGAACGTCCAAAAATGGACGGACGTTAATACAACCAAACTGTAACGTTCGCTGAACGTTCGCTCCTAGCTGGGATGGCCTCTCAGGAGACCAGAAATGGCGATCATCTAATGTGGAACTTTAAGCTAATTTTTTCTCGAACTCGGTATCAAAATGCACCCAAACACAGCATGTTGACGCCAAAAATCGAAAAATTTTTGGAAAGAAGCGTACACCTCGAGTGTCCCGCTACTAGGGTCCTGCACATGTCGATACATTACCGGCAATGCTTTTACGCGCGACAGCACTGTAATGCCGCACGTCTTAGCTATCGTCGAGGCGTCTGTCTGTCCCTCCGCCTGTCCGCCCGTCCGTCACACCCTGCAATTGTATCAAAACAGTGCAGGCTAGATCACGAAACCTTCACCTAATCTTCGTAAAAAAACTCTAGTTTAGGGATCTTTTCTGAAAAGTCGAACTAGATCATCCCAACGAAGGGAGCTAAATAAAGGGGGAAGAAAACTTTGCGATTTTTAACCAATGGGCTCTAAGTCGCCGTATCTCAAAAACGGTGTGAGATAAGGCCAAGATTACTATTAATCGCTAATAAGAAGTCGTACACACGCTTTCGTTTGGTACCGAAAGCAATGTCCTTGGGTGACCTTGAACAGCAAAACAAAAATGTTATTGACTTTCGGTTTTGCGATTTCGAGCTGTGACTCCCACTTCAACAGTGAATTGCGACGATATCACTATAGAGTTAAACCAGAACAAACTGCATATGAAATTTTCAGTATTAAAACGTAGATTTCAACAGTCCAAGTCTCGAACCCCTTTTCAAGGAAACCTGCGCACGCGGTTGCAGTAGGCCTACCGGGTATACACGTTGGACATTTTTTGCTTTCTTTGTCCCGCATTTATTTTTTTTTACTTTTTTGCCCGAATTTTTCACTGCGTTTTGCCCGAATATATACTGAGGGGCTCCGCCCCCCTCACCCCCGGCTCCTACGCCCATGCCGCTACGTCAAGCCACCAACCCATTAATAAGTGTAACTTATCGTGCATCCCAGCTAGCTAGTACCAAAAGCAACAAACACGATTTCTGGCATTAAACATCAGCAACAAAAACTCGAGCAGTATCCGGTTTACAGACAATGACAACACGCATGGTAATCGTTACATATATTCTGTGACTATACTTTATTCATTCATGATTTCAATATATCCAAACAAATTTTACTTTTTGAAAAATCGGTCTTCCAAGTTAGGTTGTCTTATTACTAAGCTATCGCACGTGGTTGTGTTTACGTTGTGTTTACTAGCCGGAAATGACGCACTTGTCTGGGTTATTTTAATATTTTCAGAGCACAGTAATGTCTGCCTTCTATCCAACGCAAGACAAAAACAGACACCGCTTTTACCAGCGGGACAATTAACTTTACCTGCTATATGCTATCTTTCCCTGCAGCTGACATCTTGCGTAGTGCACACTTTTGTTTGCTAAAACATCAAAATATATGTATTAATAAATTGTATCAGTTTACAAGAGGCTTCAACCTTTCCTTTTTCGCCAGAATGGCAGCAGCTCAAAACTTTAAATATCAAATACGAAGAAGACAGGACAGAAAAAAACAACAAAACCATACACTACACGCAGCGAACAAACCTAAGCAAATAAAACGCAAAATATTTACAAAATCTACACCACTCAACTTTAGTATACCGTAACGCTCCCAACAGAGCTGTAACTAGTACATTCAAGTTGAGAACAAAAATTAATGGTTTACATTTCTATGGCAGCTTGTTCCAGTCGTATCGCCAAAGAAGGACGCAGTGTTTTGTGTAGGGTGGAAAACAGCCTTTAGACATGAGTCGCTGCACACTGTGTCGACACTGGATTTCTGGAATCTGTGCCGTTTGCCAGCGTTGTGTCTGGAAACTTCGGGGCGAATAAACAGTAAACACAGTCGCGTGTGCACTGCAGAAGTTGCTGGTTAATATCTGGAGTGTGTGCGGTTGTCATCTTGTTTTGCGAGTTTTGTTCACTATCTGTGGTTCTTCTGCGTTTGCAGGTATGCTAAATGCCTGGCTTAGTTTATCTGCTAGCGGTTGTTTACTTCGGTTGCAGACAGGACGCACTATTTGCGTACTGCATAGACCCACTATATGGACCGCGTACACGATATCTGCCTCGAGAGCAAGCTGCATGGCGTCTAACTTTATAAAGATGTCGGATTGAGTGTGTCTAATTTTGAAGAGTCTCGCCGTGAACACGTCTATAGCCAGGTAGCCATGTGCACTGTGCACTGTAGGGCCTACCACTGCAAAGCAATGAAGCCTTTTATGCAGGCAGCAAGCTTTATTTACAATTCTAACTTGGCATAATAATAAGCAGCCTCGTTATAATAAACCTAACAACTAACATATAAAATATCTTTTATAATCTGTGACATTTGGTGCCATTCATGCTATATGTGTATGTGTACTTTGTTCTGTCTCAAATTCTATTGCAATTTAATAAATGAGCATCGAGTGCTGGAACTCAGTGGCTAAATTGTTCTTTTCTCTGCTGTAACTTGTCAAAGTCATTCATCAACTATACTTTATGTGACTGATTGTGCATTTGAGACAGATCTTGCCTGTGAAGTCCCGACGACGCTTTGCTGTGTGTACTGCGATGGCTCTGTTGGAGAAGTTCTTTGATGTCAATCACACCGGACTCAACTTCTTCGACCGCTACTTCCACAATGCGATGCTCGAGATGCAGGCGATGGAAGCGGAGATGGCACGGATGAGGAATCAGATGTTTCAGCTGTTTCCACACAACCCGGAGGGTGGAACGCTGGACTCGGACATGCAGCCGCGTGTGCCGATCGTTCAGGAGGGAGGGGAGACAAAGCTGAAACTGGACTTCAACGTCAAGGACTTTCGTCCAGATGAGGTGAAGGTGAAGATTCTGGGAAACAACATTCTGCAGGTATGGTATATGTGACATGTGCTGTATAGTGATAACTTGGGTGACTACAGTGTAGTCTACATTAGTGATTGCATTCCCAGGACTGAATTCTCAATTTCCAGGATCCCATTTTCGGGATTAGGCTCACAGATTAGATGTTATTTTAATATCCATCATATACTTATTTTATGCATAGGATGTACACTGTGTCTAAAAAAACATCCCCAACATTTTTGACTGTAACTTGAAAGCTGAAACTGGACTTCAACGTCAAGGACTTTCGTCCAGATGAGGTGCAGGTGAAGATTCTGGGAAACAACATTCTGCAGGTATGGTATACATGACCTGTGCTGTATAGTGATAACTTGGGTGACTACAGTGTAGTCTACATTAGTGATTGCATTCCCAGGACTGAATTCTCAATTTCCAGGATCCCATTTTCAGGATTAGGCTCACAGATTAGATGTCATTTTAATATCCATTATATACTTATTTTATGCATAGGATGTACACTGTGTCTGAAAAAACATCCCCAACATTTTTGACTGTAACTTGAAAACCAATTATCAGATTTTGATAATTTTTGGCATGAATATTCTTGACACAACTTGCATCAAACGACCATTTAGTTTCTTACCTCACCCAATGTATGCTTCTGCACTATCTAGGGAAAGCAGATCAAGCAAAATTTGTGTTGAAATAAACAGGAAACCTGATTTAACATCCCTGACATTATCGATCATAACTTGAAGAATGATAGCAGATTTTAATAATTTTTGGCAGAAATATTTCTGACACAACTGGCTATTAAATAAGTGTTTTAGTTTTCACCTCACCCAACGTCTGCTTTTGCACTACCAGGGGAAAGCAGACCAAGCATAATACATGTCAAAATGAATGAAAAAACGTTGATAAATTCCATCTATCCTGGTCTGTGGGCCGGCGTATTACAAGGTTTGACTGTCAGGCAGCAGTGTGTCCGCCAGGCAACTGGTACAGCCTGGATTGGTCTGGAGCAGAACTTTATCGATATTGCTGTCAATGAATGGAGAAAGCATCTCCTTGCTAGTGTTCGCATAGTGGGCCAACACTTCAAACAATTTTACTACAGGCAGTTAAAATATGGACAACTGGATAAAGTGTCAGCCAAAGTGTCAAAAAATGTGAACAAAATATGTTTTTATGCGTTATGTTAATTAAGCAATCATATCGCACTGGATAAAAAAGTTATATTTTGCTGGTTGTGTTTTCCCCAGGTAGTGCAGAAACAAACGTTGGGTGAGGTGGGAAACTGAATGGTCGTTTGATCGCAAGTTGTGTCAAGAATATTCATGCCAAAATTATCAAAATCTGATAATTGTTTTTCAAGTTACAGTTGAAAATGTTGGGGATGTTTTTTCTTTGAGACACAGTGTAGTATGTTTCTACGGAAGGTATATCTGAGCTGAGGGACTGCCCAGGACTGAATGTGATTGTCAAAATATAACTTACAGTGCATAGCAAGAGGTAGGAATCAAGCGTGCATGAAATATATTATTTGTTAGATGGCTAGAATTGTTACTTCTATCATTTAGCCTTGCTATTTTAGCAATTTTTTTGTAATTTTGAATTTCCGAGATTGGGGTGCTAAAGGGCGGTGATGCTTTGCACCTTGGTAGCTAACTGTAGGTCTGGTGTCACACTGGCCATGCATCACAAACTGAGTGCAGTGGTCTATCCACCTACGGGCTGAACGGCAATGGAAAGGGAAGTGATCACCCAACCTATGCTCCTGTGGGTATCACACCTTTACCTTTACCTGGGTCTACTGTTGACAGGTGCATGCTGAGCACGAAGAGAAGAGTGAGGCAGGTGACATGAAACGTCGTCTGTACGTTCGTCAGTACTCACTGCCCAGCGGCATTGACGTCGAGCATGTTCGTCCATCACTGACCAACGATGGTGTGCTGACCATCGAAGCCCCGGCCACCAGTCTGTCTCCCACTGAGCGTCTGATTCCCATCGAGTACAAGGGACATGGCAGTGATGCTACAACACCGAAGTAGATAGTAGGCCTTCCAGATCCTGCATTGGTAATGTGTTGATAATTCGAGGGTTCGACAATCAAGGTTCGATAATCCGATTCCGACTGGTGTAGTGAGGTGATGGCTGTGTGGTGGCCTGTAGTTAAGGTAGACAAAATGGAACTGTCGGATTATCGAACCTTTGGATTATTGAACCCTGGGATTATCGATCTATAAGCCCTGCATCGATGTTGAACCGAGTTCCCGCTCACTATATTTGATGTATCTAACTGCTGCCGCCACTGTGCTTGTATCAACACTGCTGTCTTCTGTTTTTGCATTATGAGTTGAAGAAAGTGGACCACTGAATTTTGCATAACTTCACCGAATATTGTTGATCCATTTCCAAAAATTTGTTCACTGGCAAACTTTCTTGAAAACTTGCTGTTGGAGATCCCAACACACTTGAAATGCATTGGTACATTGTCTAGTAATGAAATATAAACATTAGAAAATTACATGGTTTAATGTTTTAGTGTTAGCAAACTTGGCATTTTGAAAACACACAATCATGTGGTGCTGCTATTTAAGTTATTGCAGCTGTGCCTTGGACCATTTAAAGTGTTCATTTAATTTTCTCACATTTATATTTCATGTGGTAGTGTAGCAACACATTTCAAGAAGGGTGGGACATTTGTATTTTTTTTAGAGTGTCAGTGAAAGAATTTTACACATGTCAGTCAATGTTTGGTGAAGTTGTAACAGTTTGATCACTTGTCTTTTTATGATTTACACTGTATTCGTCCATGGTATATTTTTTGTCATTTGATGCCATCCCGTTGAGCAATTGCTTGTACTTTGACGTCTGTGCAAATGTTTGTATGCATTATGAATACCGGTACTATTAGTTGTGTTGTATTTTGCAGAACTGTGAAATTTTGTTACTTTCTTGTCTCAATTTTTCAAGTCCGCATAACATCAATGGGTAATTGATAATTATACTAATGCTACTTTTGAGTTGCTGGCTTGGAATTTAAACACCTGGTGACAGTATTTAGTTGTGGAACAATAACTGAGTTCTGAGCTAAATTATTCGCCATTGTTATCAGTACTTCTAATGTTAATCAGTCATAAATAAAAATGAGTCTTAAATTGTTGATACATTTGTTACCAAGTCGAAACTATGGGTATTGCAGTAATAAATAGCATTGCATTTCACAGTACTCTTTAATTGTTTGTGCACAATATCTCACAGTGATCTTCACACAGTGAATTACAGTTTACATTATGTTTGAGTAATTGTATACATGTTAAATGCATCAGAGCAGGGATAACAAATAGCCTGTGGAAAACTGCTGTAATTAACAACATGTTCTCCATTGGCGACTGGCTTATCCCAGGTTATCTCCAGAAAATAGGTCCACTTGAAAGTCTATGTTACAGCGCACAGTAGTATTAGTAGTCATGTATTTGTCATAATCAAGCAGTTTTATATTGTTTTTCTCATTTTTTAATTTTTTGTTTCTTTGTTCTATTTTTTGTTACTCTCTGAGATAGTGTAATTTAGTTTGTCATGCATTCAATATGTGCTATACTTTGAATTTGATGATAAGCTATGCAGACTGTGAGCTCAGTAAACTCTTCCGAGTCACCATCGTGCAAAATATTCATTTATTTGCTCCAGATTCAGACATTGTGCTCTCTCTAAGTTTATTAGATGTCAGTTGCTTTATAAATATTTACTTGCTTACTGGAATGCTGCTGATACAGGTTGAAGTGATGTAATCAGTAAATATGGCACCTAATTAGACACTAAATTACTCTAATAAAGAAACTTTGTGTGTGATAATGGTTAATGTGGTGAATCACGTCATGTTAAGTGAGACTAACTTAGTCAAATGGAATTTAGTATAGTTATGCAGTACATGCTGCACAAAAACAAGACATTATTATTGCTTTGTTACCATATTGTTATCATCATTACTATCACATTAATATTTATGCATAACAAAGTAAAACATAGGCTTACATACGAAAACAAAACAAACATAACAAAAGCTTTGTTCAGCTTGGCTAAAACCTGATCGGCAATGCAGTAGTTTGTAAAAACTACTAAATGTCAAAAACAAGATAAGAATACAGATGCAGTAGGCATAGGCTGCAGTTATGTGATGAATAAAAGACACTAAGATCATGCCGCAGTCACTACAGTCGTAAACAGCGGTCTAAATACAAGAACCACAATTAAAAAAGAATATGATTGTCAGCCCATTGCCAACATAATGTGAGGCCTTCTGCTTGGGTATACACAATGCTTCACAACTCTTTAACACCGATTTTTGAGTTGAAATTGGTATCCCGGTTAGCGGCGGTTACTTTTGTGCTGACCGAGGCATGAAGGGCCTGTGGTTAACGCTAACGCGAGTTTTTGTCTCTTTTTTTTTATTCTCCAGTTAGAAGCAGGTACAAAACGGACTGACACACGGAAACGGACAGGCAACACACATAGTGGAGCCTATTAGGACGGCCGCATAAAGAATCAAACAATATAAATGCTTCAGTTTCAGCCCATCTTCAGGGCGCTCGTCAAAATCTACTCGCACGTAGCATCCTGTTGTCACTGCATGTACGCCCTGTAAGCACCATTCAAAAGGCTGTAGCATGCATGAGGCCGTACGTTTTCCGAGGTTCTCAAGCGCCGGCAGTAAACACGGTCTACATGGACGCGCCTCAGTCGGCCGTCTCCATGAATAACATCAAACAGTGTAATAATTTGAGATATGTAAGGTGATCTTGATCTTTGACCTTTTGACCTGAAAATCGGTGCACCGATTAGGCTATTCCTGCAGCTTTGGAAGAGGTTTACAACTTCACGCCAATTACAGCTTCTCGTTTTATAGGAGGAAACGCACGGACAAGCCGACTCGTATTATGACGGATAATGCGGCTTCTAGAGAGGGGAGGCGGGTGCGTTTAATAGCAGTCCTGCGCAACGGTCATAATGGCGAGAACTGTGGTCAGTTGCAGAAAACAGACGCCGTACGCTGAGCGTTGCAGTAACCCTGCAGTCGTTCCAGACTTCGAAATCGCATCATCGCCGTCCCATTGAAGGTCTCGACGGAACACAGGCGGCGCCAACGGCTCGAACGGTATCACCACGACAGCCTGCAACAAAATAGGCGTTCCACAGCAAACAGCGCAAACATACTAGGCTACCAAGCTACAGCGCAAACGTCGGGTTTCAGATCAGTTTTCTGTGGTTTCTATACGGTCAGGAGAAGTCAGGAAATTTTCAGTTAAGAAGTCAGGTTCTGGAAAAGTCAAGGAAAATGGAAAGGGTCGCGGGAAAAACAAGGGAATTTTAATTTCGCACCAAAGAGTCCACGAAAATGCGTCATTTTGATATTCAAACATCAAAACTCCTGGGGTCGAGCGGCAATGCTAAATTAATCGCATTTCACTTTATTATGTGCTCTAAGAGGTCGTTAGAACGTTTACTGGAGACAACAACTCCGCATTACGCAACGAATAGAGCATCTGCGTTTAACGCGGCAATGCGTTGACATAAATTGCCATTGGGTGACGTGGACAATACATACCCCATTACCCGCTATTCTGTTTTCTGTAATTACACCGTGTCTCAAAAAACGAGCAAAATCTTTTTTTGGCCAGAACTTCGCTAATGTCCCTCAAATTTGATAATTTTTGGAATAACGACGGCCAAGACAATAGAATTGCTTGAGGGATACTCACTGTACACCTCATCTGTCCTAGATACTCTTACCTGGAACGGTGCGCCGGCAGGTCGTGCATGACCAGGTGTGTGGAAGACTATTGGCAGTGGAACCTGACGCTGGGCGCCGAAGCGCGAGAAATAAGCCAGGTCGTCGAACTTCATCAACCACGTCAGGCCGTCACTGTATGCCAGCCGACCCCGACCGATTGACCCAACCTAAACATTGCCATATCATCATCATCATCATCGTCATCATGAGGTCGGCCGCGTCGAACAAACTGATCGTGCGCCGGTCTCGTCTATCAACAGCCGGAGACCGCGCCTTCGGCGTCGCTGCACCATGCCTTTGGAACAGTCTGCCGACAAACGTCACCTCAGCAAGAACAGTACACTGCCAGTTTTCAAGAAACATTTAAAATCCCATTTGTTCAAAATATCATATAGGGGCCTAATTTGTAACTGCATTTGCTTATCGTGACCCTGTTTGCATATTGACATTAATTTTTGTAACCTGTCCTTGAAGCTCTGCATGCTTACGGCCCTAAATTTGTCGTTTGTAATAATAATAATCATCATCATCGTCATTAAGCTTATCTCTCGTCATCATCTTGATGTTCAATGTGGCCTAGTAATAAGCATTATTTATAAAGGCGCGTACATAGCGACGTAACTGAATTGAACTGAGCTGAACCGACACGGTTTAGTTTTTGACGAACTGACCAATGGGCAAGCTATATTGACTGACGCGTACAAAAGCGTAGTCACGTAGACCACCGACGCCGTTAAACGGTGCCTACTGTAATGCATTATTGTTTGCCCATTGGTCAGTTCGTCAAAAACTAAACTATGTCAGTTCAGTTCAGTTACGTCGGTTTGTTCGCGCCCTAAGACCTGCAGTAAAGTGTCAATTTCTACCCACGTCGCCTAGCTATATTGACAGTAGGCCTACCAATCAATAATCTATCAATCAAAGCTCCATTCTTTAGCTGGCAATAATGACTGATTATTAGTTTACTGTAAAGTACATTCGACCTAATGAATCTGTTTGCAGAGAGTGAATTCTTATTTTTTACCCCTGTGTGGAAAGACCTGCAGAGCTAGTCTGACCTGAAACAGTAACGTGCCACCGTGCGGCGAATGTTTGTCCGGTTGAAATGTTACGGTAAAGTTGCCAAGCAGGAGGTGTCCGTATCTACCGACGTACATCCGATGGGCCTCCGCTAGCCAGCCGGCAACGGGTTGCTCTGGAATCACCTAGTAAGTAAGCAAGTAAGGCAGCTTAGGGAGCGCAATTTAACAGTTAGCCTCAACGCACCGCGATCTCAACACCCGAAGAACAAGAAAGCCCAGCTGACGCTAAGGAAGACGCGCTACAGCCTATACAGTTCTTCTAACTGACCTTTAAGGTCATCCAAGGTCGATGATTTTCATCTCATCTGAAAAAGCGTATGTCACTTCCCATTAGTAATTAATAGTAACATTGGCTTTATATAATTATATCTCACCGTTTTCGAGATATGGCCAGTTATAGCTTGAAACTTTTTTTTATTAAAAACTGCGACCAAACCGCTGCAGATGAAGACATGGTATTATGGCCCGTTTACACAATAAAGGAAACACGAAGCAAACATGAAGCAAACTTACAGCACACGTCGTGCACGTGTATTTTGAATACGTTTGCTTCATGTTTGCTTCATAGATGTAAAAAAAAATTTTAACGTTTTTTTTATTTTTGAGACGTTTTCTACGTTTTTTACGTTTTTTTATTTTTCCCAACGTTTTTTATTTATAAAAAACGTGCATTGAAAATCCTATCAAGAACTTCGAGAAGCATTTTTGGAACCACAGCAACGAATTAATTATAATAGGTCATAGTGATGTTAGTTTACTTACATAATCCAAATAGGCCTATCTAGTATATTTGGTTATTTAGTGCTGTAGTCTCTATTAATTGGTCTTATAACCACACGGTTGAATTGAAAATAAATCAAGTTCTCTTTATCTAGACTATAGTTCCAGGTATACTGCACCTACAGCATTAAGCATTAGGCAAAAGGTTGAACAAATTATGACCAACGTTTTTTATTTAACGTTTCTAAACGTTTTTTTTATTTTTGCCACGTTTTTTACGTTTTTGGCACACCCGTCCTGTTAGGCCTACTTTAGTCCAGACATTCGAGTACGAGACAATACAAAGGCAACCGCGGAATAACGAACAATTAAAAAAGTTGAAAAAAATATGTATGCAAACGCCTATAAGCGTTCAATACAACTATTGAGTAACCTGTGGCGGTACGGTGGACCATGGAGGAGGGTTGACGGCGGCCATTGCAATAGCAGGCAGAGACGTCGGTATACGTGACTGCCACGGCTCCGGGTACGAACACGCTGTCGATCGGTTCAACCATACCGCATCTTCCCTGTAGTGTTATCACATACGGTTCGCGAAAAAGTGTTTAAAAGTAACGACTAGCAGCAATGAAAGATCTTAAACCTTCACCGGGAACAGTGCTGCCGCATACGCTATATATCGTCACTGTGACAACAAGAACTAGCGGTACGACGTACCGCCTCCGAAATAAGTTACGGAAAGCCATAGCCCATACCCGACATTATAGGTTAAGTCCTTCTCAAGCCATAAAACCAGTAGGGTGGCGATGATCTCCGTTTTCGTAGCCCTCAGCCAGATACAACTTTACACTGTGAAACAACGGAGCCAGTGCATCACGCGCGGTGTGCCTCTTTACGCTCCAGCTGTCGCTGGTACTCACTGTGCCTACTCATGGAGGGACGGCCAGGCTGAGTTGACCTGGGTGGCTGGTCACATACCCAGATGGTTTATTCGCCTGCCGACTATACACCGCGGGAGCTTTACCCCGGGAACATAGAAATTCTGGCTTGAAAACCGGCGGGGCGCTAGTCCTTTACCAGTCCTCACCCAGGCATAAAGGTAGCGGTCAACGGCTTCTTCTTCGAAGAAGGCGGATGAACTGCGCCTCGTTGGTGCGATGGTCGAACACCAGCGGGAAGCCTCTGTCAGTCCCTAAAGGAG
>Ga0209367_1010565_pt1 | contig 12361 bp, 10 predicted proteins | sample WorMetLIZISLAND2_FD_187412 | JGI IMG/M metagenome (GOLD analysis project Ga0209367, IMG submission 187412) | Marine gutless worms symbiont microbial communities from Max Planck institute for Marine Microbiology, Germany - Olavius geniculatus... ... | reverse complement strand
AGCCTATAGACGTCATGAGTTTAGCCTATAGACGTCATGAATTAATATTCATGACGTCTATAGGCTATGGCCTAGCCCAGAATGATGACGTCGTCGGCTAGCCATTAATATTCATGATCTATATCGGCTAGGGTCATGACGTCACTGCGGGCACTGATAGATTAGAATATTTCGCATAACGTAACGTAATGCCGCATTTCGTTTGAATTCGCGCATTAATTTCATATATTTATGAAGCTCAAACTGACATATTATATATGCGAGGTTAAATGTGTAATTTAAATCTACAGAAATTGCGCGAGTGAGTTTGACCGTGGCCATGGACCTTTAAAATCTGTAAACCTGGTGCACTACAGCGTTCCCTTTCGCGTTCAACAAAAAAAGTTCGATGAACTTTGGTCCCCTACTTACAGAGATTTAGAGGTGAAATTGTACCCCCCAAAATCGAATTTTTCGGAATACCATATTTTAGCCTTTAGGGGGTGCTGCGCCCTGAAATTTTTACACGCGCTATAAAATGTTTAAGCCTTGCTAGCTTGCTACACCCCACCGGGGATAGGGGTTCCCCCAACATTTTTTCCAAAAAGGGGCCAAAAATTGGCCTTAATTGTAGCTTATTAGCGCTTATAATTTTGGGGTGAGGGGAGTAACCTTATGAAATTTTGCCACATGGCTTGCCACAAAATGGGCATTATCAATTATGTACAACATTTGGGGGGCACCGCCCCCTTAAAATTTAAGAGAGCAAAAAACGTCCAAAATTCGGCGCAATTTATTACAACTTTTAAGTTTGACCGCAAATGTCTCAAAAACCGGTCAATATATCGAAAACAAAAAAACAAAAATTCACTGAGAACAATTTCTGCTGCGTTGAACAAAAAAAATTGATGAACTTTTGTGCACCAGTAAAAAAGTTATGGACGCAGATGTTGACCCACCCAAAATCGACTGTGCGCGCAATTTTGGACAACTTTAAAGTTTGGTTGCCAGTATCTCCAGGACGGATCAAGAGGTCAACAATTGGAAACAAACTTGATTGGCCGCCATCACTCTCGCGTTTGACGAAAAAATTGGTGAACTTTGGTCCACTATCAAAAAAGTTATAGGCGCAGATGTAAACTTACTCAACTCGACAATGCGCATTCTACGTGTGCTAATGCATTTGAGTTCGGGCCACGTGATTTTGCTACCGTGGGTATTTCACCCCCCTCTCCCAAACTTTACCCCCAATCAAACTTACGGCACCGGGCGGCCTCACGTTGGGCTCTGCCCCATATTTCTAGTGTTGACTATGTTTTGCTACAGTTTTTTTTTCAACGCGAGATCTCCGAGGTCCGTGGGCCGATCTCCGCGAAATTTTGCCACATGGTCGGAAGCATGTTCAATTTATAAATGCCTGTCCAAACATTTGGAGGCATGTCCCCAAAAATATTTTGGGGGTGAAAAACATGCTAAATTTAACGCGATTTCGGACACCTTTCCACTTTGAGCGCGAATATCTCCGGAACAGATAGAGATATTTAAAATCTGAAAACCTGGTGCACTAACAGCGTTCCCTCCCGCGTTTAACGAAAAAAGTTTGGTAAACATTGGTCCACTAATTACAGAGATTTAGAAGTGCAAGTATACCTCGAAAAACGAAATGTTAGAAGAGCCCCCATCCACAGTTGGGTGTAGGCTAGCAAGACTTGGACATTCTATAGCGCGTGTAAAAATTTCGGGTGCAGCACCCTTTAGGGGCCGAAATATGGTATTCCGAAAAAAATTCGAATGTATGCTTTTGCACTACCTAGGAAAAGCAGATCATGCTTTCCCTAGGTAGTGCAGAAGCATATTGGGTGAGGTGGAAAACTAAACGGTTATTTGATGGCAAGTTGTGTCAGAAATATTTGTTCCAAAAATTATCAAAATCTGGTAATTGCTTTTCAAGTTACAGTCAAAAATGTTGCGGATACTTTTTTGAGACACAGTGTAGATATAAACGGTAGTGCGATAGCCGTTCGTGTCTATTTATTATGATATCCAGACTTTTTAATGAAAATTTATATTTAAAGTGTTATGCAATTTTTCAATGTGCAGTGTGCGTTGATTTACATCCAACACACTGAGCCATTCCGATTGGAGGCAAGACTTTTCTGCTAATTTCGCCTTTTCTTCCAATAGTGAACTAGCCAAACTTAGAAAAAGTTTGTAGAAAAATTTTTGTGGCATCGCGTGTTAATAGCAGGCATTCATGTTGGTTCAATCCACTATGTAAAGGCAAAAAAACGATTAGGGTGGATGCCACTCTCGGAATTGATTTTCAAGGTCATTTTAAAAAAGTCACAAAAGTCCTTCAGGGTCGAGAGTAGAGTATTGGCTTATAAGATAAAGGTGATCTATTTGCGACTTAATTTTTTCCTAAAATAAAATTTTGCTATAATTAGTTAATGCACATTTTGTAAAATGAACAGTTAAAATTCGAAATTAAACGTAGCAAGAAATATTTTAGATTGTGACCAATATAATGTACTCCTCCCGCGCATGATTTTCTCCTGTATTTTTTTTAACTGCTTTTAAGTTCCTTTCTTTTCACACCGCAAATGACGTAATCGGTCACGTGACTATTCAACTCCCGGGGGTCGACTTTCTATGGGTGGTCCATAATGGCCATGCGTCTATCTATAGCACCGTTATGGAGATATATGGCCGTTTGAAGTTCTTCCAGGAAGACTCTTTCAGGAACAGAGGTCGGTCGTTGGTCGGTCGGTCCTCAATATTACACTGATGTTATATACTCCTCTTCGCTACGTTAGGAACGTAGCGCGCGAGGAATAAAAAATACAGAAACTACAGAAAAATTGTGACATTTTAATTAAAAATTTACACTATAAGTAAAAAAATATGGCACAAAACTCTTGTCGATATCTTTGTTAGATATTGACCAATTTTCGAAAATCGTTTTACTTTTACTTTTATTTACGGACGTGTGCGTGAGTAACGCTACCACGCTGTTGCTTACGATTAAGTAAGTAATCTGTCATTTCTGGCAGCTGCAGCTATGCTCCTGCTGCACTTGCCTGACGTCACAATTACACTTAATGCGTTTCAACACAACGGCGACGATGATTGTAAGACGAATGCAACAGCGCCGCGGCGTGATCACGATGCGGACAAGAAAAATGTCGACGCCGAGTGATGACACAGTATGCGGCCGTCGGTCCATTTGCCGAGCGATGAAACAAACGTCATTTTAAATCCTATCGTCATAAACTATTTGTCGAGCAGCCTACCCACAATGCATAGGTTATCATATTTTTACTCCTCGCGCGCTATACGTTCCTAACGTAGCGACATATAACATCAGTGTAATATTGAGGACCGACCGACCGACGACCGACCAACGTGACCTATGACGTCATTTGCAGTGTGAAAAGAAAGGTAGTTGTTAGCGCTCCTCGCGAAGCCTTTCTATCCTTGGCTGTCATTGTGTTGCTTTTATGTGTTTGACTAGTTCAATGTCAGTGCTAAATGAATAAAAATAAATAAAAATAAATAAATGATTAATTAACAAACGTTTAATTAATTTGCTTTCAAACTAAAAATAGCACCACTGTTACTTCTGTCTTGAGAACATTTGTTTTCCTCCGCTATTTGTTCTTAAATTAGCAGCTCGTGTGTGACAGAGAGACGGACAGACAGACAGACGTACGGACTTTTCGCATAATGCGGCCTACATAAGACGGCCGCGTGAAACGTTGCGTTAGGTTGACGAAGCACACGGGAGTCCTCGTGATGGCGACGTACGACCAATCACCTGTAATCAGTCATCATTATAAACATCACACGCACCGTGAATGATGATGGACCTAGTTCGGTCTTTCCATGCAACATCCGTGCTTGCCATGCTAGGCAAATAGTCGGGTATACGAGAGAAGGCGCTGTGTGTGAAAGTAAGTAAGTAAGTAAATGATTTATAAAGCGCCAAAGTCTCAGAAAGAATCAGGGCTGATGCTTTCGTTTCATCCTTCACTTACAATATCCTTTACTTCACAGTAGAACGGTAGCGATGAAAAAACAGGTATAAAAGCTAAACAGAATGTTTCGTAACCTGACTAATTCTTAACTGTTTCGTAACCACTATACGAACGTGGATCCTACAGTTATCCTATAGAAACATGTAGATTCACATTAGTAATTCTGAAATCTTTAAAATTTGTAGAGAATACAGTCACGTCGATTAGGCCTACAGATAGTTTTGCCTAGGGGACACTGATACGGCCAAGAAACTTCAGAGAAGCATTGTTTCGAAAACCTGTGCAGCTGGTTTCTACTGGCTGCGTCAACTTCGTCGCATCCGGCGCGGTCGCTCGATGAAGAAGCGGAAGCAATTCTTGTGCATGGTTCGTGACGTTACGGATTGACTATTGCAACGTTATCTATGCAGAAGCGCCGAAGACGATCACGGATAAGCTGCAACGAGCAGTCCGACGAAATACCGCACCGTGTAGTTGGTCTGGTTCGATGTTTCGTCGGACCGGCAACGGCGATCAACGCTGTCGCCCGAGTAGGGAGCGACACAAGGAAGTTCGGTCGTGGTTTGTCCTAGAGGCTTGCGGGTACGGGAAAATTCGTACCCGGCCCGCACCCGGCAGGTACGGGTACGGGTACGGCTCCTTGTACCCGTACCTGTGTACCCGTACCCGTTCGGGCAGTTAATGGAATGTGTAATTTGCCTCTTCCGAGTTCTAATAATAACCACAAAAAGACAGCCTTGTGGCTATGATTGAAAATGCACTTAAGTAAAAACGCAAACGATTATAGAAAAATGTCTAAAACAGTTTGTTAACTAAACATGATAAAATGATCTCCGATTATCTGGTACCGGCAGTCAATGTCAATCAGTCTGTTAATTGCAGTGCAGTCAAGCAAATAGTCTTATGATTAATCAGCGTCATCGTTATGTTTCTCATGAGTCTGCCTGTAGTGCGACCGAAGCAGCATCAGCTCGTCGACGTGCTCCGGGTCCAACGTAAGTCTATAAGGTGCGCCAAAAAATTTTACCCCCTGAGGTTTTCTGATAATTTTTCCGAAACGGCTGAGAATTTTTAAACAAAATTTAACACGCCTATTATACATTTAGATTTATGCTAACCTGCAAAATTTTATTTAATTATCTTTAACTTTGACAAAGTTATGTCGTATTAAGCGCGACCACCCACCGAATTTTTACATTTCACAACACATCCATCACGAGTTTTACTAACTGACGATAAACAACAAATGTGTCCACGACGATGACGTCATAGTGACGTCATTTGCTCAAAACGTTTGCAACGTAAGTAAGTAAATTAAAAAATTAAAATTCTGGTGACATGTAAAAATTCGATTGGTGGTATCGCTTAATACGGCATAGGGGGGGTAAAATTTTTTGGCGCACCCTGTAGAACATGACCTGTGCCACTGAACGCACGCTCACTTTTGTTCTGCGATGCTGGAATGGCGTGTACATTCCTTGCGAATACGAACAGTTTCAGCATCTTTTACTCTGATGCTTGGCTCTTCCAAAACTGCAGTTGCCAAAGTTCCTCGCAGTCAAATGCGGAACTAAAGTATTTGTCCACTTCAGTTAGTCTGTCAGCATCATCATCGTCACTGCAGATATTGTGCTCGTCCTCATCGTCGGAGTTTAACAAAAGTTTCGACTTTTCTTTGGTGGACCAGCTGTAACACCAAAACTCAAGTTATCAAAAGTTGAGATCAGAGCTTAAAGATTACTTCGAATGCGAGCAACTTTCCCCCCTTTAGACAGCAGTGCTGGATAATGTAAAAATGGAGGATATAGAACAGAGGCTGCACAGTGTAATCTGACCGTTGACTGCTTTCTGTCATAAACTAATTGCTGCGCTCTGTAGGAGTTTAAACGCTCGAATCGTGCTTTCACTAGTTCTGTCCGTCATCCGCCATGAACAATGAGATATCTTGTTACTAACAGTCAGTCACTGACAGCAGGAGGTACTCACATACTTGTAATAAAACGAATACAAAGTCATGAATCTTACAGTGTCCTATCTACAGCAGTAAGGCCGACAGTGCATTATAATATCTATAGATCAACTGCGAAATAAACATTAAGTCTTTACAGCTTTACGTAAAGCTGGAAGAAAATGAATGTTTGTCTGACCAAAAGAAAAAGCCAAATTATTGCTAACAGAACGGGTATACCCGCTTGTACTCGTACCCGTAGGTTCGAACCCGTACCCGGCCCCTACCCGTGAAATATGTACCCGGCCCGGCCCGTACTCGCGAGTACGGGTATACCCGCAAGCCTTTAGTTTGTCGACAAACTGCACTGGCTGGATGTGCCAGATAGGGTCATCCCTCAAGCTCGGCCTTATGACGTATTGTTGTCTGCATGGACAAGCACCTCGGTACCTCGCCGAGCACATCACCCCAACCATCGAAGTTGCATTTCGACATCGACTCCGTTCTGCCAACCGACACCGGTTCATCGTATCACGCTGTCGACTCAGCACGTACAGCCGTCGGGCTTTTCCAGTCGCTGGTCCGACGGTCTAGAACTTACTGCCAGATGAACTCAGAAATTCGGCGTGTGATATTGACAGCTTCAAACAGTTCTTTTAAAACAGTCATGTTCAGCTTTTACTAGTGTGACTAGCGCATTAGATGTTAATTTAACGTTATGCGCTATAAAAATTCACGTTTTACTTACTGATTGTAAAACACTAAGAAGTAGTAGCGATTAAACATACAAAAACGTAATATTTTGACTTTTAGAGTTAATATTTAAAAAAAATCAAAAAAATAGTTTTTAAAACCGATTTTCTAGACAGTATTTTTTTCGCTGAAAATGTGACGCATTCTGACCGTGTGAGTGACTGCAGCCGTCAATCATTGCACAGGGTGAGGAATTACGCATAGCGAACGCATCAGAAATCAATGTCGACCGCACCAGACAACGTGAAGAAACGTTGATCAGCTATCGACAGTAGTCTGATCTCAGGAGACACAACGTACCGTGCCTGGTTCGCGCATTTGCTCGCCACGGTAATGCGACGATTCATACACTTTTTCACGTCTGCAATGTAACGTTTTGTGTACGTGGGAGTGGTAGTATGAGGGTAGGTTCGTTGTCACAGACAGCTCGTGATCTTTTTCCATGCTCGTGCTGTTCGTCGTTTTTTGCAGTTCTTATGGCTTCCTGAATCATCATGTTGAGCGATTTCACTTTCTCCTTTATCTCATTCAGCCATCTTCTTATTGGTCTTTCTCTACTTTTTTTCATGCACGTAACCCTTTTTGCTTATTGTATTGTATTGTATTGTATTTCGCCATAAAAACACAGTGCAATACTGATGGCTGGACAACCACACTTACGATTGCCTATACTACAGCTAATAAAAACACCATGCCTATTAAAAGAACACTCGCTAAAAACACAAATTAAAACACAACACACGTGAAATACTATTCGATAATCAGATAATCAGAAAAAGCCAATTCTGCTATTGGTTGGTTACTGTACGTTATAAGACCGATCACGACTCACTGTTAAGCTTTCTCCAACAGCGGCTGCCTACACTCATTCTTCCGCCGTGTAGATGAATCGTCAAACGGCTCAACCGCAACACTAAAAACCGCGTAACGAGGCACAGAGACCGTTACACAATCCTTGCAAGCACCGCCATTGATTAGTCCGTGCGTATCCGCCGCTGCTATAATGCGTTTTAGTCGACCCCCGAGCTGCCTTCCCTCGGGTCGAACTTTTCGTCGACGAGCCAGATCTCGTCAATTGGACGAGTAAATATCTGGTCCAGGGCTGGCTGAGAGTGTTGATATCTCTCATTTGCCGGTGCGGTCAGTTCAATGTTTATTGGGAGTCTATCATTCTCCGCGATCATCGGCTCCGATGTAATTTGGTTCGACGCGATATAGCAACATCGTCAACACATCGATTGCTGCGTCTGATTCGCTCGTCCCGCTATCGATGCACACAGACGGACTGATGCAGCTCCGCCGATAAAAAAAACAATCCTTCAGTAAAAACCTCTGTATTTTAGCAACCGCAAAAAACTAAATTCAGCCAAACTGTATAGCATTTTATATGTGAGCGCTTGCATAACATGCGCTGCACACATGTTATTCATTAAATAGTAATTACATGACATGGTTCTATAAATACAACGGATTACACTTTACAGATATGTCCAGTAAACGTAAGGTCGGGCTCCGAATGTTCACGAAAAAAAGAATCAAACCTATAGCAAAACTTGTTCCGTTCAACAGTTTAATCGTTTATGCAACTCGCTCGAGCTTTACTGTTTGTTATATCTAGCACTAATCAGTTGAATTACAAGTATTGGGAAGCAAATGCTTTAATATGCATTTTGTCTTCATTGCTCAGTTTGCCACGTCTCATCATAAAACGCTGACGAATAATGGCAAAATTACTCCAATTTTCAATAAAAGGTGGCGCGTTGTATAAACATCTAAAGTGTTGAACTGAACAAGTTTTGCTATCATTTTGATTCGTTTTTCGTTAATATACGGATCGCGAATGTACTTTTAATTAAAAAGAAAAAATTTAAAGTTTAAACCGTTGTGTCTATTTTAAATGGTTGAATTAATATAAAAGGCAATTGTGAGCTTTTATCTCCAAAATAGCCTCGTTAATGTCAAAGTTTTACTAACATATTTTACTATATAAATGTTTAATAACTTTGCAATATGACGTTTTTTGACGCCATTGCTAGTTGCAAATAGTTAAAATAGTTATAATGTTTAAATAAAACAAAATTTTGAAATAAAACTCATAAGATATGTGGTTTAAATTTTCCTCTACGGGCTTTAAAAATTTTTATGGCAAAATGTTTTTAAATTCGGAAATATAGCATTTTTTCTAGGGGAAAAAAAGAATATTTTTATTGTCGCCCCGGTAGATGCGAGTTGTGTGTTTTGTCGCGAGGAAGTAAGCCGCGAGGCAGACATGCCATGCGCAAGGATAACACCAGACGTAGCCCTACTCGCACTTTAACGTGGCCCCTACCAATCAGCAGCCTTTGAACTATGATGTATTAAATGCAGTCAAAGAGCCACTGCCATTCATATAGCAGCTTGCCTGTCGTAATATTTCTGGAATATCACATACGATGTAACAAACGTAGAGAAAACTTATTTTAAAATGTTCAGAACGCATGCAGTAGTAGGTCATATAGCTATACGGAAATAATAGAGAAAGCTTGGAAGTGCTTTAGGCCTACGTATAGTCCAAACCTATTGCTTGACCTCTGGCTGTCGATTTTATCGTCGTCGATTGACCGGTCGGCTAGTGGGTGGTCTAAATGCCATGCAGCAGGCGCAGCTTGGAGTTCCACTGCAGGTGCTTTTTGGTCAGACGCAAAACAAATGGCAGTGAACGAAACGCGCTTTCGCTCGGTCGGTCTGTGGACTGTGGCCAGTAATCGAATGATCGGGTCAGTACAATTCCTACTATCGGCGCCTTCTCATCGGCTCCACCGTCGTCCAAGTTGACAAGGATTGCCCGGCCGCTATCAGCAGAACGAACGGCCGCGACCTCGGCGTATCCATCATGCTCGTAGGCTACTTCTAACGCTTGACGTTACGCAAATGAAACGACTTAAAGTTCACAGAAGCATGTACACATACAGTAAGCGCATACTTTTTATTTAATTAGTCTCTTCCTTTAACTGTTTCCACCACTTATAATGAATTAAAAAATGCGTCGGCCCACTGCCGACGTATTTTGCGGCCGTCCGCCTAGGCATTTACACGGTGTGCCAAAAATGGCCCAAATTGTTTTTGTCAGAACTTCGTCAAATGTCCAGCAAATTTAATAATTTTTGGCACATTGATAGTCAAGACTATAAAAGTATGCGAGGTATACACACTGTCTATCTGACCTGATATATGTCAACGCACTACCGTGTAAAACGCAGATGCTCCAAATTGTTACATAATGCTTAGTTGTTGTCACCGTAAAAGTTCTAACGACTTAATTAAGCACACGATAAACTAAAATGTAATTTATTTAGCAGAATGATAAGTTTGCGTAACAACACGCTTCCACTTTTTTTAGAATTTATGCCCAAAATGTACACAATGGCTTAGACGTGATGCAACGGATGATAGCGGCATTAACAATCATCTGATCAAACTCCGCAGCACTCATTCATAGATTAGACGTGTTATGAGCTTATGAGTCAGTTAGCGTAGAATATTTAATATCAAAAGTAGATACAGTCCGTTTCCTCTCAGACGATCAGTTTGGATTCAGAAAAATTACAGGAACCAGAGACGCTATAGGTACACTGAGAGTGCTCACAGAGAGAAGTTTTGAAGTTGACCGTGACGTTTATGTCTGCTTCGTGGACTACGAAAAAGCGTTTGACCGAGTAGATTGAAAAAAGCTAATGAGGGTCCTGAGAAGACTAGGAGTCGACTACAGAGACAGAAAATTAATTGGAAATCTGTACATGGGACAAGCATTCACAGTGAGAATCGAAGAGGAAGACTCTGACCCAGGCATCATTGGTAGAGGAACAAGACAGGGATGTCCGCTATCTCCTCTGCTATTCAACATTGAATTGTTATTATAACATTATATTATAACATTAAGCTGTTATTATAGCTGACTTCAACTTTTCCCACTTTTCTTCTGTTGACTTCTGATCTTGTTCTTCCACTCCTTCGTTTACTTTCTCAGCAAAATCTTGCGAAATGCTGGGGCACTTCAATTTTTCCCTGTCCCATCTCCTTCTGGGCTTCGTTCTCTGTACTTGTTTCAACTGGACTTTGCTTTTCATCATGACCAGATTGTAATCTGTGTCTGCATCCGCATCATGGTAAGCACATGCTGACTTGACACTGTTCCGGTAACGTATTCTGCGTTGACATAAATGAGTGTATCTCACATAATTTTATCGTGTTGGTTATCTGTGTGCCAAAAATTATCAAATTTCCTAGACATTTGGCGACGTTTTGACCAAAACAAGTTGCATTGCGCAACTCTAACCTCGACCTTTGAGCTTTTGAGCTAAAATTTCAAATTTTACACACAAAATACTTTTGTCGTGCATAACGTTTACACCTTTTTGGGTTTTAACGTATTTTCGTTTGCGAGTTATGTTTACATACAGAAGTGACGGACGCACAGACAGACAAACAGACAAACGGGCATGACCCATAATAGAACGGCCGTAACATAAACATCTTCACAAAAACGTAGTCAAACTATAACGGCCACGTGTATTTGAAATCTGGCTATATCCCTTACTGTGTTTAGTCCACGTGGTCCGGAAAAAATAAACCCCTAGACATTGTACAATAAAAATGGCAAATCTGAACAAATCTGAATAAAATTTCGTAAGCTTAATCCTTAATAAGTGGCTAAAACGACCATCACTTAATTTCGTTAAAAATATTGTTATTTAATGGAGTTATTGATTGTTGAATATCGATGACGAAATATATTCGTTATCAATATGGCATTACACAAGTAACATTTGTACATTTTCGTAACTTTGGCAAACAAAATCTGATTTCCGCAAAATTTTACATTTACAATTTGCCTTTTATTGGCAATCAAAATGCCAAATTTCAGTTAAATTTTTTAACGCAAACAATAGTTACGGTGCCTTTTGTGAGGTCACCCCAAAACCTAAAGTGTCCAGTATCAACAACAGGATTAATCCTGACGGTGTCCATAACTTGCTAAGAAATTCTGCAATAAACTGGGGCGATTGAAATCGCGGGAGTGGACATCGTGGCACGGTCAAAAATGCAGGGGTGGACATCGCGGGAGTGGACATTGAGGGAGTAGCGAAACAGCAATAAGCAGCGATCAAAACCAACAACGTCGTCACCGTCGGCCGTGACAGAGTCACAATTCTGCGAGGTGTGTCTGATTGCACCGCGCGAGGGGTTCGCATTGGTGCAGTGTGGGCACGCACGCTTTTGTGAAAACTGTGCAATGCGAGTTGCTGAGATGGATGCAGGGTGTCCGGTGTGTCGTGATATGATGACGATGGTGATGCGTATTTTTCATTAGAGACAGTGCTTATAGGCTACACGTACACAAGACTGACTGCGAGCTAGGATTTCGTAATTTTCACCGGAGACAGTGTGAACTTTGCTACTAATGTAACTGTTTGAGTGCTTTATTTCACACGTTTGCGATGCGTATTTTTTATTGCATTTGACTTTTTTCAGTTTTAATAACACCATAAATATCCAAAAATCTCCACTATTCACATTCTTTGAGTTGACATGTCCAAAAAACATAGCGTTCCGTTTCATGGTTATAGGCTACATGAGAGCTTTCTACTACCAATCACTCCCGCGA
>Ga0209367_1010564_pt1 | contig 12363 bp, 7 predicted proteins | sample WorMetLIZISLAND2_FD_187412 | JGI IMG/M metagenome (GOLD analysis project Ga0209367, IMG submission 187412) | Marine gutless worms symbiont microbial communities from Max Planck institute for Marine Microbiology, Germany - Olavius geniculatus... ... | reverse complement strand
AAAAGAGGACAGGGGAAAGGAGGGAAGAGGTAAAAGCGTAAAAGGGGGAGGAAAAGAAAAGGAGGGATGAAAGTGAAAAGGGGAAGAAGGGAAAGGAAAACGTGGCCTCTACTCCAATTGAAATTTCTGGCTAGGTCACTGTGGAATATAAGGCGCAGAACTAATCTGGGCCTTGTTATGTTATGCACGCGTGATGTATGGTGAACTGAAGTGATGTATAATAAATTTGCTCGCTAAGGTCGACCAGTATCTCGACTGCAACTGACAGAAAGTTAACGAAAAAGGCTTGAGGCTTTTATTTTATTCATACGCAGGGTACAGCAACATCAGAATCAAAAGTGCTGCGATTATTTAATCACCAGGGTTCTTCTATGGTATACAGTGTAAGCATATAACCCGTTTACACGATCGAGCAAACATCAAGCAGACGTCAAGCAAACATCCAGCAAGCATCGAGCAAACATCGAGCTTGCTCGTCCAGCTAACATATAGCCAGTTCGTCGAGCCAGCTTGATCGTGTAAACGGGGTATTACGGTCCCCGATTCAGTAATCATTCATCAGACAGAAATTTTGAACGAACACTTAGCAATGATGCTCAAAATAATACTGCCATTGCTACCACAGACAGTAATAATTAGGGACAGCAGAAAATCACGGCAAAAAATAGCAAAAAACACGGCAAACTTTTGTGAAAACGGCAAAAATCACGGCATCAGATGACAGGTCCAAAACCATTATAAACTAAACAAACTCACTGACGACCATCACCACATTTAGTGCAAAGTTTTCATTTGCAAAATCTTGTTGCTGCGGAGGATTAAAATACAAATTTCTACAACGGCGTCACAGTCACATATTGAGCCAGTAACTAACAAAGCATACGGACTTTGGTAGCAGTAGCAAAAGTAAATATTTTTGTGTTAAAATCACACCATTCATATTGATTAAAAACGAAAATTATTGTAAAAAACGTAAAAAAGGTAAAATGACGGCATTTTGGCTAAAAACATGACAAAACACAGCATTGTGGCAAAACCACATCATTTGACGAAAATCACGGCTTCCATAATTTTCCATTGTCCCTAGTAATAATATTATTATATTAGCAACATACCTATTAGCATATGCACACTTTTATATAAACACAGATGCCATATTTTACAGTTATAAAACAATAACGTTCTGTAAAATAATGTTACCGAAAAACACTGCTGCTAAAGTTGAACAATAACAAAACACAACAGTAAAAAGCTACTGCATTAACAGTGTTCGCTGCACATATAACAGCAAAGACATTGCAAACTTAATACACGCGATGTTTCACTATGCAACGAATTTATTAACTGCTAGTCATCATGCCTATATACAGGGTGGTCCGAAAAAAACGGCACAAAGTTTATGGCACCATAATTTTGCAACCGGACATCACAGAGTCATGCGGTTTTCAGCAAAATGTTCTGAAAGAAATTCTTTACATGACTAAAGTCAGTGTTTAAATACAACAATTAAATATTCTTTGTTTTACCGCTGGCAAGTGAACTATTGAAAAACAGAATTACCTTCAATGTACCTTGGTCCATAAAAAATTGCCACTGGTATTTTTCCAATAGCTCCATGAAACATTGGCCAATTTCAATAATTTTTGGCATGCGACATTAAGAAAAAACTTGATGCAAAGGTCTTTAGTTTTTGCCACCTCACCTTAAGGCTGTCACTACACTACCATGTGAAATGCAAAAGTCGCTGTTTGGCCATTGACAACAATGAATTCCTATCGGGTAACTTATGCGTCGGCTCAGAAATTATAAACTGAATAGCGACAAACGCAATCAGCAATTATTATCACTCAAAAAAATCACACGTATCACATCACATCATCTTCATTTCAGCATGTGCTCAAAATGTCCTTCTGCAGCACAAACGCAAGCGGTAGACGTTGACACCATTTGCCAACAACACGTTCAGTAACTGCATGACTCAAGCAGCCCACTCGCTGTTGATGTATCATTTTAGTTTGTTGACTTAGAATTTTAAAATAAAGATGAAACAACAAATTTTCAATGATTTTGCGGTCTCAGTAATTTTCTGAGCTGACGCATGCACTGCCCAGTATGAATTCATTGTTATCAATGATCAAAATACGACTTCTGCATTTCACAAGGTAGTGTAGTGACAACCTTAGGGTGAGGTGGCCAAAACTGCAGACATTTACGTTGAGTTTCTTTTTAATGTCGCGTGCCAAAAATTACAAAAATCGGCCAATGTTTCACGGAGCTATTGAAACAATAACAGTGCCACATTTTTATGGACCGCGGTGTCGAGGGTAATAGTGTTTTTGCATAGTTCAACTGCCAGCGGCAATAACAAAGAATATCTAACTGCTGTATTTAAATACTGACTTTAGTCATGTAAAAAATTTCTTTCGGAACATTTTGCTGAAAACTGCATGACTCTAGGACGTACGATTGCAAAATTATGCTGTCATTAACTTTGTGCCGTTTTTTTGGACCACCCTGTAATATAGAGTATATATCTGCAAACATGTAGCAATACACTTGCAATAAAATCCAATGCATCAAAAACTTTATACCTTAACACATTAATTTTTCAGGGTGACCACCGTTTTGGGTGAAAAAAAATCTAAAGAAATTTTCAAAGACCCTTTCCTGACCCATTCCCACGATATTTTACCACGTCAGGTTTGACATGTCTGGCATCGTATGAAAAAAACTTCACATTGCAGTCAAGATGATTTTGAACAACTGAAATCCAAGGACTTTCAACACCCTCTGACATCGAATTCTGAAACTCACAAAACCTAATTTGTTTTCAAGAACTTTCTACGGCCTGAAAAAGAAAAAAAACAACTTTCAAGAACCGATGACCACCCTTTTTCACCAAAATATCTATGTTGAAAAAACAACAAATAGTGGTTGTAAAATGTTGAATGAGCAAGTAGCAGTCCTGAAGGGCATCTGGTATTTAGTAATTCTCTGCTCTGAAAGCTTAGTCAGAGGGTTTTGGTATCACGTACAGCTAATGTAAATGAAACCAGGAAATGGTTAGCAAATGGCTGCATATCGCAGGTAATATACCGGGTGGGCCAAAAAATGGTAACTTTGGAAGTCTTGATCAGATTGGCACCAAATTTGACATAAATTGTGGTTATTTTATTCTTAACATACCATCAAAATTTATTTAGGTCAACGTTGGAAAACAAAGTGGCCCAATAAAGCAAACAAAAATCACCATAATAAGTGACAACTGTTTAATCATTTTGCTCAGCATGTGAAAGATCAGTAAAGACAATCGCACGCTGACAAATGTTTTACGCAAGGAAAAAAACTGAAACTCACAAGGTTTGTTGACAAAATTTCCTATAAAGAATTGGGCCAGAGCGAGCAACGAAGTGCAGACTGGCCGCTGAAGAAAATTAATTCCACTCGCATGAGAGAACATCCAAAAGGCAGTGGCCATCCACAGTCATTTAGCAAACTTGTGTAAGAGCTCATCTGCAGTCACGAAAGTGTTCTGTACATCTACAAAACTCCATACAAAATTGGAAGACGGACATTTCATGCTCGCCTGTTCAGTGCACTGCAGAGCATGATATTCAGCTGAAAATCTACAAGCACTTGTCAGGTGGCGCCAATTCACTTTCCAAAGTTGTTTCTAATAAATGATGATGTAACGTTAATAGAGCTGTCAAAGCGTTAATTTTTTTAACGCATTAATTAACGTGTTATTATCGCACCCAGGCCCGTCGAGAGGGAAACTAGAGGGGTAAGTTACCCCAGGCCCTGTGTTTGGGAGGGCTCTGCCTGTGGAATATAGAAAGTTAGGATCACATTTTAAATTATATAATTAACAATAACTGACGTCATAGCTAACACAAAAAATCTATTAGTCTGTCATCAGAATAATTATTAATTTACAGTAGTGATAGAATGGCAACTACAGTTCAGCTACTTGAATACATTTGATTGTCAAATAACTGCAGTTTAACGGAATATTGGAAGTTTTGCTTCACAGAATTTAGTAAATTAACATAAATTTATGTATGTGCATTAATTTTTTTAATGCACGTTAATTTATTAATGCATTAACAAGTTAATTAATGCATTCATTTCACAGCTCTAAATGTTAACAATAAAAAACATTGATTTGTGCAAAATTTGGTGCCGATCTGGTCAATACTTCTGATTAATAAGCCTCAAAACAACGTAGCCTTAGTTTTCTGGCCTGCACTGCATCAATTTGCATACACAACGAAGAGTAGAAACATTTCACTAATAACGCAGCAAAATGTCACTGCCAACACTGTTACGAACAAAACACGCTATTAAGTCATTTACTACTAGAATAAATGTCATCTGATATGGTCAGCAATGTTGACCTAGGTCTGTTTCTTCTGTGCAGGAATAATATAGAAGACAAACGGTGATGAATGATAACCAAAAAGAAAGTAGAGTGTCCAAGTCATGGCCAGAAAAAAACGTTCAACTGTCATTGCCATGTGAACCCACAGAATCACAATGAATGCCACCACTCCGATATGTCTTGAACCCATCCCTTTGTCAGCAGCCGAATCTTCCTCTTGAACGTTGTCGGTATACAGCTGCTTCAGGCCAATCAACTCCAACGGTTCAGCTGCGATCGCTCCAGCACAGATGATGAACCACATGATGCCGTGAAGCAGGGACACCGCCAGCCAGAGCGTTGGATACTCATCGGTGTCGAAGTACCAGAGTGGTGGACCAGGAAGAACTGCTGTATGGAACGTAATCAAAAGCAGAACAGCACAAGAGCAGATGACGTACAGTGGTCGATGGAGAAGATCAGCGCCAACTTGACTCAGAGCCATTTTCCACATGTCTGATGACATGCCGCTGTGTTGAAGGACGAACAACACAAGAAGACCGAGGTTCCACAAAAGCGGCTTGAAATATCGACCACAGCATGGCACATCCTCACGGACCAGTCCACCACCACCCTGAGTTGACAGCGTCAACATGAGATGTATCAGAGTTAGCAGAGATAGTGCCAGACCAAGCAGACCAAGGAACCAGGCCACTGCATGACGCAAACTCATCATCATCAGGTAGCAACCTACAACGTATGCAACAGACGTTGAAAAAAACGTTGACAGACATACTGTTAATAAAAAATTATACAAAAAACACGCTAATTTAGATGTATTTAAACTTGAACTTGACTAGCAGTGCAACAGTGCATTGGCAAAAAGGGGTTTAAAAGTAAAGACATGAGGCGCGTTTTGCACTTTTTATTTCTCTGAGGATCTCTGAGATTCTCTGAGAATATCCGAGATGCTGCGTAGAATTCGCGTTTCGCACCTGTCTTTTATCTGAGAATTTCAGAGAAATAAAAAGTGCAAAACGCGCTATGTTAAACATGTTGCTAAGACGTCAAATTCGATAACGTTTCTAAATCCATTTCGAACAACAAGACAAAAGCACAAAAAACGTAGATAACTACTTCAAACTCCGGGAAAGAAACTTTTGTGATTGCGCCCTAAACTTGTAACTTTTATGTCAAAAAATACAAGCACAACAACCACATTGTTTATGTTTACGTTAAAGCATACGAAGACCGTGTTGTTCTATTCACCGGTGCAGACAGGTTGCGTGCGTCGGTGAGCTTATTTACATACTCACCTATAAATAACCTGGTTGCAGCGTGCATTTCGATTTTCGAAGTTGCTTGGTGGGCTGAGACACAGCCCTCTAGATTAACTCATCTTTGCAACTTTATTTTTGCGTGCCGTATACGCTCACTTTACTTTTTTACAACACAAACCTAACCCAGACATTTATTCTGACGAGAAAAAAATTAATTGCGACTTTTGCATTATCACAATTTAATTTTTAAGTCGACTAAATCGGTTAGGTTTAGGAATAAGAAAAGAGTCAGTAGTTAGGGTTAGTGCCAGTGTTCTTTAAATACGACTATTAAGGGACAATCAAATATTGCTCGCGGAGGCGTGGCCTAATAGCTGCGGCACAGCAACAGTGAATAAAACAACACGAGCAACAGAGTTTATTTGTTAATATTCTATGGCGCTTCGGGCGATAATTGAATTGTTTACGTTTGGATTGAAACGAGTGTTTGACGTTTTACTACATTGAAAATGAGCACAACAAATAAGCGAATTGTTTACGTAGGTGAGCAACAGTTGGAGAAGACTTTACATGAATTATGGATTTTTCGCCCCTTTGCCGATTCGCCCTCTGGCTTGTTCGCCCCTGGCTTTTTCGCCCCCTTCCTCGTTCGCCCCCTGGTTTGAAGAAGCCTAGATTCGCCACTGGGCGGCAGTCTTTAAGTCCACACCGGGCAGCCAACGGGCTTGCTACACCACTGACGCACATTGTAGAAATTTATATTTTGAAAGTCAAGAAATGGGTGTCGTCTCATTTCGCCTGATGGGAACAAAGTTGTTACTTACTGATGTCCTTAACGCGTCATGACGTAACGCATGATGCGTGTTTACGTCTTTCGTCCTCTTTCGTCCTCATGCAGTGTGGGGTTAAACCCCCCCCCTATTTCCCCGGCAAATCGAACACTGCTACAGACAAGTGGACAACATCTTGACAATCATGTAGGCCTACATGCTGACTTCTGTTAGAATAGCTTGTGTTGAGGAACTTTGAACTAGTTTTGATTTGATTAAGAAGAGTCATTGCAACAATTGTGTTGAGGAACTAGCTTTTATTTGACAGTGCAGCACATTGACTGCTACTGTTCATTATCACTAACCAATAAACTAACTGGCATTTGGCTAGTCACAGTGATGCATCAGTATCGTGTAATTTTGATCAGTGATTTACAACACTGATAATAGAATTTTTATCAGTGCAGGATAGTACAATTTGTGCTGTTGTGTCTATGTTGATGATGATAACTACCTGTGATTTGTGCTGATTATTAAAGCACTGATGAATGGTTAGTTTGTGGCTTTAGTGTTGTGTTTAAATGTAAAGAAATGTTGTATTAATTACATTACAGGTGGAATACCTGAAGATGTGGATGAAAAAATTCTGCATGCGGCTATGATTCCTTTTGGTGATGTAATGGACATACAGATACCGCTTGATTATGAAACAGGTTGGCAGAGTTTGTGAAAATATTCACTATAACATTTGCATAAATTTTATCAGCATTGTGTTGACAAGAAATAACATTGTGAGAAAATGTAATATTACTCGTTTGGGTTTTGTTCTATTGACCTATTTTCTACTGCTTAATCTATTTTATTTGTCTGATACTGAATGATGTTGTAATGATTGGCAGCCGAAAAATGTAAAAAAAGTGTCACAAAATCTAATGACCGTGATTATGATGATTTGATATTATGATGATTATTTTTATGATGATTAATGCTGCTTACTATTTGTAGAGAAACATCGAGGTTTTGCTTTCATTGAGTTTGAATTAGCAGAAGATGCAGCAGCTGCTATTGATAATTTGGCAAGTTCTTCATGTTCTCCAAGGGTCATCCCAGAAGTTTCCGGCTTCGACATATTAGACAATAATATTTTCTACAGTCTGTACATCAGTGAAACGTACATCCTTTGCAAACTCTAATTTATTAGAGTCGGTTGTGTATATGACGTTGTTGTTATTTATAACATCATATAGCTCCAAACTGAAACAATTTCGAGTGCTAATGCAAACAGCATAGATAGAATCAGGCTCACTGTTGCATGACAATTTTCCAGTTTGTAGCTAGGTTTACCAAAGTGGAGCCCCGTGGCATCTGATTTTGTGAAAGCCCTAACAAATACGTTTGTAAATTTCTCATTTGCATATGTGAATATACAATAACCTACATTTGCATTAGCCGCAGATAAGAGCATTTGAGTCAGTTACCATTTCATGCAAATATGAGGGGCATTCAAAAAGTTTTAAGCCTCAATATATTGGACAAAATTTTTTTATTGTTAATATACCAGTAAAAGGTACCTACCTTGCATATTCGTGTGAGCTGATTGTGGAAGTGACATCATTGTAATTTACGACGTCATAGAGCATTAAGCTGAAATGATTTGGTGTGCTAACGCAAACAGCATCTGAATCAGGCTGATTGTTGTGTGAAACTTTTTCAGTCTGTAGCTGGATTTACCAAAGTGGGGCTCATTGGCATCTGACATGTACGTTTATAAAATTCTCATTTGGGTCTGTGAATTATTCTACAGCTTAATCTGTGGTAGCCGCAAATCAAAGCACTTTAGTCAAAATACGATGCAATGCCAATATCTGATGGTATCAGAACAATTTTATTAAAAACTTAACTGATAATTATATCAGTTGTGTTAATGAAAAGCCAGTCAGAATTTGTGCCTAGTTACATGGGCCCATGATGGGCAGGGGGCTGGGAGAGGCCCGGGAGCAAGCCCTGCTCAATTTCCCCAAATTTCAGCAGTGCAGTCCAGTTCAAAGTATACAGTTACCCAGCTGGCTGTTCATGACTATGACTTCCTACACCAAGACCACTCTGCATACAGCAACGACCTTACCCCCAGTGACTATTATCTGTTTTGAAATCTGAAATCTGATAGCGATGGTGTCCGCTATTCATGATGATGAAGGACTCAAGCCTCTTTCGTCGACGCTGGAAATCGGTTCTGTTTAATGTTCTGTGACATCATAAATTACAATGATATCATATCCACAACCGACTCATTAGAGTTCATAAAGGATGTACGTTTCACTGATGTATAGATTGTGGAAAATATTGTTGTCTGACATGTTGAGGCCAGAAACTTTTGAGATGACCCTCGTATATTTATTCATTCTCATTCATTGATTATTTATCTAAGGCGTTGTATTGTAAATTTGCTAGACAAATTATGTACCATTAGTACTTTTGATAAATATTATTATAGTCATTGATTTGCTATTTGTGAAGCATGCAGTTTAATGTTTTTAAATAGTCATTTTAGTTTCTAGTGTACAGCTTGCATTTTGTTTCTCTGATTAAGGCAGCACTATTTGTGAGTTATAACTTTATTCAGCATATTTTATATCACTGATCTGCATAAATCACAAAGTCATTGTTGTAATTGTTCAGAATGAATCTGAGATGTTTGGCAGAACAATTCGTGTCAATCTGGCAAAGCCGATGAAGAACAAAGAAGGATCGTCTCGACCTGGTAAAACCCAATTGCTATTATATCTTATTATTATTATTGTTTTACATTTTGTGCTTATTCAGCTCACCAGTTTGTCTCTTGATCTTTTTAAACCATTTCTGGCTGTATATTTCTGTATTCAAAATTTCTGTCATGAAATAAAAAATTTCTTTGTTTATTAGTTGAGATATTGGGAGATCTATGGCAACTGTGCATTGCTTCCGACCTTCGAATTGCATTGATTGTTTATCAGACTCTCCAGTTTGCTGCCACACTTTCATAACACTCGTGGAATAAAGTTATAAGACTCTGAGGAGAAGCAGTTGGTATTTTCGGTAGTGCTGAATCTAATACAGCATCACTAAATAAATTTAAATTTAGTAGTTAAATGCGGGGAATGTTAGTAAACTGTGTGAACTGGAAGGCGCTCACAATTTATGATGCATTTTTTTTAGTTTTGCAGTTGAGATAATTAACTAATTTTTTTTCTAATGTTAATAGCTATAACCTTAGCACTCTGGCAGCAAGCGTTACTGCTGGTGACGTCACAGACAATACACAACGTGAGTTCATGTTTCGTCGTGAAGTACGATTATCGCTTCGGTCGACACTTTCTCTTAGAATAAATACCAAGATAATCGAAAACATGAACTGAAGTTAGAATTTGGTGTTATCTTTCTGCTAAGAACCAACATTTCCGATTATCTACCAGATAGGAAGAACAATAATCGGAAACAGCAGCTAACACCAAAGTTAATCCGAGCATTACCGATTAACACCAGACAGCTTCAATGCAAAAGAATAGGCGTATTTTCTTAATCCTTAGCAATTAGAAACTTTCTAATCGTTTTTTCAGTTCACTTTTTAATTTATGGATAAGAAGTAAGTTAATCGGATTCGGTTCTTAATGGATGTCAGATTAAGCGGATGCCGATTAGAAAAAAGACAATCCTACTTCTCAACGAAACATGAACTCACGTACAGTCTGCTGGTGATGTAATGACGTCATTATATATTATGACATCACTCTGGTGAGTCATTCTGATGCTGCTGCACTCACGCAGACAGACAGACAAAAGTGAAAACTTAATCTCCACCATTGACTACAGTTACTTTTGTCGGAGATGATCATTCATGACTGAAACGTGGTTTCAGTGTGGGCGGACGACCAGTGGTTAGTGGAGCATGCCGGCGCAACTCTGAACAAAGCAAACGATGCTGACGATGATGCAGGCAACAGTGAGGCCGATGCAGAGAAACAAACTGAAGCCAGTGCCGAAACAGTGAGTACCTTCTGCACTAGACATGATGCACTGCTGGACAGTGTTGGGTAAAATCGTTTTTAAAATGATTTCAAATCGAAATCAAACTCGTGCTTTGAAAATTGATTTGAAATCAAAATCAAAATAGTCATTTTGCGAATGATTTCAAACAAATCATTTTCCAAATTAACCGAAATCATTAAAATCATTCTTATTTTCTAACCAAACAGCCGTCAAATTCGATGCTTTATCTAGCGCAAGTAACCGTCATAACTCATATCAAATGTTTCACTTATTGCAAATTCGCAACACTGTCACTCGTTGACAGTGGTTTGCTTTAAACATCTTAATAGTACTGCCCTTGAGCCTGGTTTAACGAGAAGTATCAGTGAGCCCAGCACAGTTGGGCAGTCCACAGCTGGGCAGATGCAGACGATGGAAGTGATGAACCGTTTGCTGTTGTTACAGTTTCATGTTTTTTGTGGTTGGTCGGTTTCTGTTTGGTTTCGCGCAAAAAAAACACTATTTTTGGTTGTATTTGGTTTTCTGGCAGTGCCGAGCGAAGGTTTGACTGTCTAACAGCGGCACACTGTGATAATAATAATTTGAGTCGACCGACGTGGCTGATGCGACATGAAGCTCTGATTACACGTGCTAACGACAGGCGACCCCGTCAAAGGGTTGCTCGCAACAGTATTGGTTTTGTCAACTCAATAGCACTGCGTGCCATCGTGATTATGTAACTGGTCTCACCACCATCACCGCATCACTAGCGCCGTTACTAGCCAACACCAGCTTCACTGATGCTAATTAGGCCTATCTCGTTGTGACCACTCTCCTGGTGTGATCTTGGCGGACAATAACTGCGTGAGTCGGAAGAGTCATTTGCACCACATAATGTTCAAGGCAACTAAAAATGGAGACGTGGTCACCAATTGATTTCAATTCTTCATGACTATTTCATCGTCATCATCATGACGCGAAGCATTCAGCCGTAGCATCCCGCCATTGCGATTTGTCGCCAAAACGAGCGTTTTTCTGCCAGCTGCAGAGCATCGGTCACTGATATTCCTGTGTCCCGGCAGATCTGATGGATCCAGAATGGGAGGTCGACCACGAGCGCGTTTCCAATCAGGAGATGGTCGGGCACCGTCTTGGGCTTCGCAGCAAGTCCGAAGGATCTGGTTTGCTGGACGTCCTCTGTGAGTCTGGCAACATGACCAAGCAGTCCGAGTCTTCGCTTGCGAACGATGGAAGAGGCTGCCAGAGGAGACCAGTCCGGCGTAAGACTTCATTGTTAGATACGAAATCGTACCATCTGGTGTGAAGTATCCACCGCTGACACTGCATGTGAAAGGAGTCCAATCGTTTCCAATCTGCTTGTGTAAGGGTCCAGGTTTCTGAGCCGTAGAGGAGAACTGTCAGCACGCATGTGGAGTATATACGAATTTTCGTTGGCATGGTGAGATTCGTTTGATTCCAGATACGGTCTAGGCGTTTCATTACTCCAGCGGCAATCCAGTACGTCGGGTACATTCGGAGCTGGAATTTCTGTTGCTCGTTTGGATGCTGCCCGGGTATGAAAGTTGATGACACACGACGATTTGAAGTCGTCAAAATCGCCAAATAATTGATTTGAAATTAAAATCAAAATCGGATGATTTAAAATGATTTCAAACCAAAGTCAAAATTCAACTAGAAATTTGGGGCAAAGCCCAACGTGAGTCCGCCTGGCGCCCTAAGTCCGATTGGGGAAAATTAGGGGGGGAAATTTTCTCGGCATCAAAGTCACGTGGCCCAAACTCAAATGCATTGGTATACGCCGAACGCGCATTGTCGACTTAGGGTAGGTCAACATGAGCGCCTATAACTTTGTTCGTTGTGGACCGAATTTCACAAAATTTTTTTTGTTCAACGTCCAAAAGATAGCTTTCATCAACGCCGTTTACAT